>Ga0078972_1004807_pt1 | contig 35878 bp, 29 predicted proteins | sample YelNatPaOPGAMG01_FD_67568 | JGI IMG/M metagenome (GOLD analysis project Ga0078972, IMG submission 67568) | Hot spring thermophilic microbial communities from Obsidian Pool, Yellowstone National Park, USA - OP-RAMG-01 (SPADES assembly) (version 2) | ecosystem: Environmental > Aquatic > Thermal...
CCTTTTGAATAGGCTCCACATATCGGACACTCTGAAACAACCTCCTCGGGTGATATATGGCTTGGCTCGAGTGGTATGTCGATTGATTCGAACCCATTTACAGTTCCAGAACTTTCAGGTAATTTTACTTTCTCGTCTAAATCTTCAATTTGTTTCTCAACTGCAACTTTGACTTCTGGCACAGTAGGTATCAATTCAAGGTCATGCCTTTTTACACCATTCACATCCCCTATTGGAACTTTCTTAGATTGGGGAGGTTCACTCTCTTTTATAGGTGGAACTTCCTCCTTTTTGACTTGCTCTTCTTCACTTTTTTGTTTTAATTCTTCTTGATGAACTTGTTTATCTTGGGCTTGGATTGGTTGTGGTGGTTTAGGTGCTTGGTCCTCTTCTTTTTTCTCTCCAGCGCGGAATACCAAGCCACAGCCTACGCATTTTTCGACGCCTGCTTCGTTCCTTTCCCCGCAAGTGGGACATCGAAAGTATGCTATACTACCTGGTTTCTTAAGTTTCTTGAGTTTTGCCATTTTATAGCCTCTCTTCAACTATTTGTTTCAATTTCTCTGCATTAAATTCTTCTTCTTCAAATGGCTTTCTTCTCATTCTATGTGGTAAAGCTAATTCTGCTGCTTTTATGACGTCATCCCTTTCTACCTTTGTCCTCCCCATGAAGGCTGCATGCGCCCTTGCTGTTCTTGATATTATGATATCTGCTCTATGCCCATCTACATCAAATTCAAGACAAATCTTTGCCACGGTCTCAAGTAAATTATCGTCTATCGAAATCTGAGGAAGAAGTTCTCTTGCACGCACTATTCTTTCTCTTAGTTCATTCTGCTTATCAGCAAATCTTGCCCTTACAGCCTGTGGGTCTCTATTGAACTCGTTTCGCAATTTTATTATTTCAACTCTATCTTTAACAGTCTGTAATCCTTCTACCTTAACATGAAGAGCAATCCTATCAAGGAGTTGTGGTCTTAGGTTCCCTTCTTCAGGGTTCATAGAACCTACAATTATAAACCTTGCAGGATATGTTATTGATACAGATTCTCTTTCGACTTTACACACACCCATCGCAGCAGCATCAAGAAGGACATCTACAATATAGTCATCAAGCAGATTTATTTCATCTACATATAGCAATCCTCTATTCGCTTCTGCTAAAAGACCATGCTCAAATGATTTTAGACCTTGTGAAATAATCTTCTGAACGTCAATTGCACCTACAACTCTATCTTCTGTAGCATTTAAGGGAAGGTCAACTATCCTCATAGGTCTTGTCTCTCTTGGAATCTCAGATGGACTTTTACCTGCATATTTTTCCTTACATTCGAAACAGAACTTGCCTGGCATGTCGGGGTCGCAATTAAACCTACAACCCGAGACAACTTGTATGGGTGGAAGAACTTCAGCCAAGCCACGAACAGATACAGACTTTCCAGAACCTTTCTCACCTGAAATTAGCACACCACCAATCTCAGGGTCTATGGCATTTAGGATTAACACAAGTTTCATTAATTCCTGTCCCACGATTGCTGTAAATGGAAAAGTTACAGATTCAGTTCTCTTTGCTTTCTGTTCTCCTTTTTCTTCGGTATCTTTAGTTGGTTGTTGGGATTGAGGTTGCATCATTGGAGGCATCATGGGCATTCCGGGCATACCCATCATGGGCATCGGCATTACCTGCACTTGTGCAAAACTGCCAAGACCAGTTCCAAGCCCTTTCTTTATAAAACTGCTTGCTTTCGGGATATTTTCTACAAAGATTGGACCTACAAGAGAAGATTTGCATTTTCCACAAACAGTATCGTCAGGCTCGACTTTAGAACCACAAATTCCACACTTGACATCTTTTGCAAACTTCGCGCCGCATCTTGGACATTTTTCGTCATTTATACTTGTTAATTCACCACAAGAGGGGCAACATAAATCGTTTTCTGAAAAATCGGCACCACATTTTTCGCATCTTGATGCATTTGCATCTATTGGCGAGTTACATCTTGAGCATCTGTATTCATTCGCAAATTTTGCATGACAAATATAGCATTCGGTCTGAACTGAACTGACCTCTGCATTGCATACCGGACATGCATACTTCATATCATCAAAGTTTGCACTTGCCAGGAGACCACCTCATGTTGTAGACTCTGTGTTTTGTGCTTTTACTTTCTTAACTAATTTCACTTTTTCATCAGGCGCTTTGTCTGTATCTGCGTTCGTAACAGGGTTTGTAACAGGGGGCATAGGTGTTGTCTTTTCGTTTATCTCAGTAACAGCAACGCCACACGAGGGGCATTTAGTTATCCCAGCAGGAATGACGGCATCACAAATCTTGCATTTTCCTGCCGTAAGTGTTTTCAATTCGTTTTTAATTTCAGATGCGCGACTTTCTTTCAGTTTTGCATTTAGTTCCTCAATTTTAGCGTTCTGTTTACTATCTATTGCAGTCAGCAATTCAATTCTTTTCTTAATGTAATTAGAGAATGTAGGTTCTGTCTTTGCATCTGCTTTCAAGGCTTTTAACTCCTCGAGTTCTGCAGCAATCTCCTCTTTCTTTGCTTTTGCACTTTCGAGAGATAGCGCATTAAGAAGTTCGTTTTTGAAAATCTGAAGCCTTGCATCTATGGTATAAGATATCATACCGTCTAAATTTCCAAGTTGTTCTTTCAATTCTTCTACATTTTTTTCGACTTCAAGGACACGGTATTTTCTTGCTCTTGGAAATCCGTCGTTTGTATCTCTGTATTCTACTCTTGCTTTAATGGGTGTTTTAGGCACAAAGGGGCTTTTGGATAGTCTCTGCAGAATCTCTCTGCATCTATTTGCATTTAAATCCACGCTCTTTTCCCTTGCAAGAAGTTCGCCTCTTTGTTTTTCGCTCTCTTTTGTACGTCCTGCGATTTCTGCATTCTGAAGAAGTGCCATCTCTTTCTTTATTCGTAATTTCTCAAGTTCTAGAGATGATAACCTTTTACTTATAGTCTCTTTTAGTTTTGCAGATTCTTCTATTAGGGATTTTAATTTCGGGTCTGTCTGCTCGATGACTGAGAGGAGCCTATCGATGTCAAGTTCGTTATTCGACAAGAGTTGAACAAATTCAGGCATAATACTGGCTTGGTATTCAAGTTCACGTAGAAATTCTTGAGTTTCCACATACCAAATTGGCACAAAGAATACACCCTCTGAGGTTATTTTTATAGAAGCCGCGGGGAATTGCATAAGATTCCCTGCTTTTTCAACTTCATAACTTATGACGTTAAGACCGTCTGCGCTTCTTATTTCTCTCTTAATTACCCCGATAGGTAAGCCTGTATCTTCGAATATAAGTTGTCTTCCTAAAATGCTCGATTGCTTGACTTCTTGTATCTCCTCTGTCTTCTTTTCTTTTTCTTCGCTTTCAACTTTTTTTCTTGAAAATATACCTGGCAATCGTAACCCCTCGCAATAGTTTGGCAGGCTTCCACCCTATATTTTAGTATCGCTATTTAACACTTATTCCAGGTCATGTGCATTGTGCGGTCCATAAAATTAAGAAAATGACTATAATTTTTAATTTGTCAATAATTTTTCTCTTATTCTTTCAACATAGTATTCGTAAAATGCCTTTGCAATTGCAAGCATAATGATTCCAAGAATAAAACCTGAAATACCATATGTGAGAGTGCCTCCAACTAGAAAAACCAAGATAAAAATAGGATGTATTTTTGCCACTACGCCTGCAAGATAAGGTCTTAAAATTAATTCTGGGAAATCTGCCAAAAATAGGACGAGAATAAGAATAAATATTGCACGAATATAATCACCAATAAATATATAATAGAGCACGATAGGTAATCCAAAAAGAGTCGGACCAAGTATAGGTATTAAGGTAAATAAACCCGTGAGCAGACCAAGAATGAGTGCATAGGGAACATTAAGAATATAAAATCCAAGCCAACCAATTATCCCAATTATGACTGATGCCCATACATGTCCTTTAATCAAACTCATGATCGTATCGTCGATTTTTTTAATAAGAATGCCTAAACCTGATTGCAAACTAATAGGAAAAAAGGAAAGAATAAAAGAAAAAGTTCTTTTTCTTTCACTTAGGAAATAGAATCCTACGATAACACCAACAAAGGCATTGAAAAGGAACAAGACTAGCGTAGCAATTAATTCAGTAAGTTGAGACAATAAAAGATTTGCAAAATTTTGAATTGAGTTAGCAATCAAATCTGCAATTTCAGAATTAAAAAAGAGTTCAAACTGACTTGTTAAATTATCATTTAGTAAGTAGTTTAATTCCATATTCATAATATATATTAAATAGAGAAGGAAAAGAATTATTATGGGAGCAAGTAATCCAATTGAAAGAGCAGCCGCGAATTTTGGTCTCATATATTTTTCGAGTCTTACTTGGATTGGTTTTAAAAAATATGCAAGAAAAATACCATAAAGAATACCAGAAAAAATATTTCGTAAAATTACAAGAACAAGGACAAGAATGATTATACCTATGAGCACAAAAACAAGTTCCTTTTTAATTTCCATATATTCCACCATTCGCCATAAAATCATTTGTGTCCATCTTGTTCTTCATATATTCTTCTTCATATACCATCCATGTCATTCATATACTTCAGAACAATATAACGAAAAAAGAATGATTGGTATAATTACATTCTTTGCAATTTTGATTTAAGATTTGAATTATTTAGAATAAAAAGAAGAAATCAGATACTTTTTCTTATGAGAAAGAAGCGCATACATTTTATTTGGCATTTTATATATTCGTTCATTTTTGCATTCATTTTACATTCATTTTATATCGATTAGTTCTGATATGTCATATACAAAGTATTTCCCTTCTGGGCGGGCAAATTCAAATGTAGATAGGCAATTTGGACATGAGGTTATTATTGCATTTGAGCCTAACTCTTTTGCATGCTCAAACTTCTTTAAAGATATCGATTTACATAGTTCTTCCTCGATTGCACGTAATGCACCGCCACCGCCACAACATTCGCTATCATACCCCTTTGATTCGTATTCTTTGAATTTAATACCTAAAGTAGCAAGCAATTCTCTTGGCGCATCTATGACGCCACAACCTCGTGAAAGTTCGCATGGGTCGTGCCAGATATATTCCATACTTTCTGATTTTTGCATTTTCCTTCGTATGCTAATTTTACCTTCTTTTGCCAATTCAAGAAAAATTTCTGTTGTATGTAGAACCCTCATTCCGTTAAAAACATCTTTTCCCAAAACTTCTGGATAATGATACTTAAGTGCCTTGTAACATCCCGGACAGCCAGTAACGACTATCTTTGCCCCAGTTGCTTTTATCCTTTCTGCATTCCTTTTTGCAATCTCTGCAAAATCCTCGAACCTGCCAAGCATCCTAAGAACACGTCCACAACATTCTTCTTCATTACCAAGCGATGAGACTTCCAAGCCTGAACTCTTCAAAATCTTGATGATTCTCCTCTGTAAATCAAAATATACATAAGAGGTAAGGCATCCTGCAAAATAGAGAACATCTGCATTTCTCTTATTTTTTTCGTATTCAAATTTGTAAAAATTGTCCCTCTTTTCTCTTGGTTGGTTAAGCGAATTTCCATTCTTCTTTATACTTTCAATCATCTTTTCCTGCCTATCATCGTAAGATATCTTTTTTGCAATCTTTCCACGATAATCTTCGAAAAAATCTACCAGTTTTAACCTTGTATGGCATGCAACCTCGCATCTTCCACAAAGCGTGCATTCGAATACCGGCTTGGAAAGTTCTTTCACCTCGATTTTTCTTCCAAGTAAACAATCAAAAAAACTAAACTTAGATGCTTTCTTTATTGCATACAACTTTCCTCTTGGCGAGTAGGTTTCAAACCCTCTTACTTGAACAACAGGGCAGACATTCGTACAATATCCACACGATAAACATATTTCATATTCTTTTGGCATGTCTTTTGACGGGTTCATGTTTCTTTTCCCTCTTTGTTCTCAACCATTTTTATTTCTTGTCTTGGTAAAATCTTTGAGGCAAGAGCAAACATCTCAAGACCTGCCCTAAATGCAAATGGAGGAATGTTAAATCCGTATCTTGTCGAGGATTCTATCAACTTGCCTGGGTTCATTATGTTTTTCGGGTCGAGAGCGCATTTGATATCAGTCATAAGTTCAAGCACATTTGCTCTCTTTGCAAGGAAAGGAGCATAGAAAAGCCCAAGCCCGGCAGGATGTCCTCCAAGAGATATTGACATATCTGCAAGTTTCTTCGTAAACGAAAGATGTGATAGGAACCTTACAACCTTTGATTCGTCGCTAAAGTAATAAGGCATTAACGCAACCGTATTCTCGTCGCATAAAGTAGCACCTATACCAATTGTAAGTTTAAGTGATTTTGCTAACTTTTCTGTTTGTTCAATTGCCTCTTTTATACCCGATACAGGCACAAATACCTCGTAAGGCACTACTGTAGGTCCGAGATGTTTTGCTCTGAATTCATAGTATCTTTCTTCCCAACATTTTATTGTTTCTTCTTTATCAACCTCTCTTCCTTTACATTTCTCGATTATATTTTTACAAATATTGCATTCATTCTCAACAATTTCTTTTTCTCCTTCGAATACGATTATCAATCGAATTTTAAAATCGCACGTAAATTTAGAATTTTCTGTTAAGTTGAGGAATCTGTAATGGTCAGAATCAAAAAACCCAAGGTGCCAGGGTCGCAGGTTTGAATGCACTATTTTTCGAATAGACATGCAAGCATCTTCTAACTCTGAGAAATCGAATGCGAACACATTCGTAGATTTTGGTTTTGGTCTCAGTTTTATAGTTGCTTTAGTAATGATACCTAAAGTCCCTTCAGAACCAACAAAAAGGCGTGTCAAATCAAACCCTGTAGAATTGTTCGCGACTTTCTCAAATCCAGTTTCTATTATCCTTCCATCAGGAAGTACAACTTCAAGTGTTCTTACTTGGTCTCCTGCTCCTCCATATTTATAAGTTCCAAGCCCAACACCACCAGTTCCAAGCCAACCACCAACAGTCGCTGCAGGGGCGCTAGATGGATACGCACCTAATCCCAAACTGTTCTTTGCTGCAAAATCATCTATTTTTTTCCAAGTAACACCAGGTTCTGCAGTAATACATAGGTTATCTTTGTCGATAGAATGTATTTTATTCATTCTTGTCATGTCAAGCACAATCCCTCCAAAAGCAGGGACTGCGCCTCCGAGACCCCAAGTGCCTGCTCCACGAGGAATTACCGGAATTTGTTTCTTGTATGCAACTTTTACTATATTCGAAACCTCCTGCGAATTCCCAGGTCTTACAACGATGTCAGGTAAAGTATCGAATACCAAGCCGAAGACGCCCGGAAGTGGAGATATGTCATGAGAATATACCTCGCGGTCAAGTTTACGCATACTTGCATTCTCGTTTCCAACTATCTTGCATATTTCTGAAAATATCTCATTAGACATCTCACTCATGTATTTCCTCCAAGGATAGTTTCGAGTTGTTTTAATTTCATTTTAATTTCAAGTTCCTCATCTTTATCAATATCTTTATTCGCATCTTTATCATCATCTTTATCTTTATTCACATCTTTGCTTAAGATGCAAGCAATCTCTTTTAAACTTTCGTCTGAAAATTCTGGATAAATAGAACGCAGTATCGAGTAAATCACCGATTGTAGGTTTTCATCTCCCTTTTCTTTTTCCTTAACATCTTTTTCCTTAACGTTCTCTTTTTCATCATCTTTTTTATCTAGCCATGTTTTCAAACATTCCTTGAACCAGGTTTTATGGTATTTTCTTGCATACCAATAAGGAATCTCCTTGCCTAGAAAAATAGATGCAAAAGGGACTGCGTCGAACGCTCGCAATTTATGAAGTATATGGTAGGTTACAATCAAGAAAAGGAATGTACCGAATAAGATATGAACCACATACGCAAGATAAAAACAAAAATTGTTAGAAAGAAGAAGGTTAATTGGCAGGTTTCTTAACTGAAATACTAACTGAAATACAAAACTCGAAACAATAATCGGAACTATAGCAAACAAGAGCGAAAGATAATTAGCACGCGAATAGCCGTTAAATTTCTCAGATGTATGTTCAACTCTATTAGAGAATCCAAGAAGATAACTCAGCGAATGCATAAGTGCTCTAAAATCTCTTGAAAATAGCCTGTTTTCACTCGAATTTAAAAACCAAAACTCATTCGAACGAATATTACTAAAATGAACGAGTATATGAACGATACAAATCGCAGTAAAGAAAAAACCAAAATACGGATGTATGTTTAGGAACAGAGCCAAGATTTTATTATCGATTTTGACTAATGGGAATATAGAGAATAAATCAAAAAGCCAAAAGAATGCAAAAGGCATACCTGTTATTATTAACGCAAGCGTAGTAATTGAAAATAACCAATGTTCCAATACGGTAACATGACTGTATTTTCGAATAAAGAACATGCCAAGCCTGCCATTTGTTTCTTTTGTGATTTCTTTTGTGAATTTCAAGACTCTTTCCTCCCTGTGGTATGGACATCATGGCATTGTATACAGTATGGATATTCGTAGTTCTCTCCAGTATGCGTAGTATGACAACTTTTGCAATTTGGCTGTGTATCTCTGTGGTAGATATGGCAATCTGTACAATTCAAAGAAGAATGGATGCCTGTATATAGAGCATGATACTGAGTTTCATGACAATTTGCACAGAACGAATTTGGTATTGGCGAAGTCTGAAGATAATAAGAGTAGTTAATCTCTTCAGGCTTGGGATTGTGTATTTGCACAAAGATATCGTAACTTTCATGACATTTATAGCATGCGGCATATCCATCTGTTGAATGTGGAACTGAAGTCTTGGCATGTGTCGAATGGCAATCTGTGCACTCGCCATAATAGGCAAAAGTCTCTTGTGTTGCATTTCCATAATATGCAAGATACTGTGTTTGATGGCATTCTTTGCAAAAATCGCCAGTTACATAATAGACCGAATCATAAGAGATATTTTTTGTATGAACCGAATATGTGGCATAATCCTTATGACAATCTTGACATTTATCGTATGGTGATGTAGTTATATGCGGAGTGGTATAGTTATCATGCGAAATATGACAATCTAGACATCCGCCATAATTATCAACAAGATAGGTTTCTTGCATGTAAATAGAATAAATATCAGCATGGCAATCTAGGCAGAAAGAATCTTTAAGGTTTTGAAGGCTTGGGTACTCGTTATATGCAATATCGTAAGGATGGGCATTTTCGTGGCAATAATTACAATCTTTTCCCGTAAGGTTCTTTGTTGTTGTCTCATGCGCTTGGAGTTGCTCTTCACTCATATTATGACATGCCAAACAACCTTTCTTCGAAAAACCAAAAGTTCCACTATGCACAGTATGGCAATCATAACATTTCTTGCCTTCTTTGTAATGCTCCTTTTCGCCTTCTACGGCCTCTATTTTTTTATTCAGTCTGAGTTCATCATGGCATCTAATACAGTTTTCATTCGAAAGTTCTGCATCTCCTACGTTTGCAGTTCCGGTATATTCTTTTACTGCCCAGAACGCACCTTTTCCTTTTGAATAAATAGCGCCTGCCAAGCCAGGGGAGTTATGACAATCAGAACATGAGGTTTCGTTCTCAAGATGCGCTTTTCCCATGATGCTATTTCCGGGATTTTTATAAGTTTCGTATTCGTGTTGCATAGAATGACAAGAACCACAGAATTCTGGTGTTTCGAAATAAGAGTATGCAATTATGCATGCATATACAAGCACAACTCCAAAAGCAAGAAAAAGAAGATATTTCATTTGCCCTTTTGTTTGCCCTTTAGTATTATCTTTTTTTGTATTGTCTATTATGTTATTCTTATTATTCTTTACCTTTTCTTCGGTCTTTTCTTTGGTATGTTTTGTTCTTCTTGAATAATGTCTTCGTGAAAAATGTATAAGGGTATAGTATAAAATCAACGCCCAGACTACAGAAATGAATACCACACCAAATAGAGTCTCGAGCGTCATAACACCAGTACCACCATCGCAAGAGGAATATTAAGATTTTTCATATACGAGGTTGTTTTTATGCCAACAAAAGCCCAACTAAAGCATAATTCAGCGTAAATAGCGATTAATGTGTAGAAGGAAGGATATAGTTGGTTCAGGCGACTTCGTGTAATCTTATTATTATTCCAATCCCTCGAACTTCTCCAGCAAAAAATGCGGGGAAAGGGATTTGAACCCTCGAACCCCTGCGGGACAGAATCTTAAGTCCTGCACCGTTGACCTGGCTTGGTTATCCCCGCGCTCTGTTTTAGTGTCTTCTGCGATATTATTTTCGTTAGGTAATTTTCGTTATGGCATTTGTTGCTAATAAATTCTTTGCGTACCCGTGTGAAGTATCAATGTGAAATAAATTTCATGCTCTACAAATCTACAAATTGGAATGCAAATGGAACTGGAATGCGAATGAAATGTATAAGCAAAGATTCGAGATTTTTATTTTTTGAGAAGTTCTATTTTTGAGAAGATTTAGCCTGGAGTTTTTCGAAATCTTCGTATATATCTCTTTTTAGTGCATCGAGTATATCTTTATTCTCGGGTCTAAGAAGATGTTTAAATCTACCTTGCAATTTCAGGAATTCTTCGAGTGGTTTTTGTTTCGGGTTGAGAGTAAATCTATAATGACCATTTTCGATTTCGTATAGAGGCCAGTATCTAGTTTCGACAGCAAGTTTGGAAATCATTTGTGTCAAATTAGATTCAAAATTCCAGCCTGGAACACAAGGCGAGAGAACATTAAGAAACGCAGGTCCATCTGTTGAGAATGCCTTTTGAGCCTTGGTAATCAAATCGTTCCAGTAACCGCATGTGCTCTGAGCAACATAGGGTATTTCATGCGCTGCGACAATTTCAGTTAAATTCTTTCTTTTTATTGTTTTTCCTTTTTGTATCTTTCCCACGGGTGTTGTTGTTGTCCAAGTACCTCTTTGTGTTGCGCCGGAACGCTGATAACCCGTATTTGTGTATGATTCGTTGTTGTAACATAAATAGACGAACTTTTCTCCTCTTTCGAGCGCACCCGATAGAGATTGCAGACCTATGTCAAAAGTTCCACCGTCTCCACCAATCGCTAAAAATTTTATCTCTTTGTCTATTTTGCCTTTCTTCTTTAAGGCTTGGTACATCCTCACAATGCCCGTCATGGTGCTTCCTACATTTGCAAACGCACTATGTATATATGGCACATTCCAGTTTGTTTGAGGGAATATCGTGGTAGTAACCTCACAACAACCTGTGGCATTAGCAACTACAACAGGTTTATCTGTTGCATGTAATACTTGCCTAAGTATAATTGGAATACCACATCCGCCACATAGTCTATGTCCTCCAGTAATTGGTTCTTTCATTTCTGATAATTCCTTTAAATTAACCATTTTACCCACCTCTCAACCTCTTTTCACATCCTATTCTACTCTTACACCAAGGTAACCAAATTCTTTCTCGACTTTTCCACTTCGCATGACATCGCTAAGAACAGCAAAAACAGTCCCTATATCTGCACATGACACATCACGACCGCCCAAGCCGTAAACCCAATTTAACACTTTTACATCATTTATGCCATAATCAAATAATGCAGATTTAACTTCCAAGCCGACAGGACCTCCACGAGCACCAAAAGAATCTGCTCTGTCAAGAACGCATACTGCTTTTAACTTTCGCAATTTTTCAGCAACTTTCTCTTTAGGAAATGGTCTAAAAGAACGTATGCTTAATACACCTGCTTTAAGTCCTGCATCTCTTGCTTCGTCGGCTGCAACTTGAGCAGTCATCGCAGTCGAGTTTAGAGCAACAACTGCAATTTCCGCATCTTCTAATCTGTAAGAATCAAGCAAGTTGTATCTCCTTCCGAAACTTTCGCCGAATTCTTTGCCTACTTCTTTTATTACCTTTAAGGCATTCAACATCGCCTGCGTCTCCTGTCTTTTATGTTCCATATAATAATCAAAAAGGTCAAGAGAGCCATAAGTAACGGGATTTTTCACATCAAGAAGAGGATAGATACTTTTGTATTCGCCTATGAACTCTTTTACTTTTTTATCTTCGATAGTATCCACGTCAACTAGAGCATGCGAGGTAATGAAACCGTCGTAATTTATCATAACGGGCAACCGAACGCCAGGATGCTCGCTTATCCTCACTGCCTGTATCATAGAATCGTAAACTTCTTGAGCAGTTCTGCAATAAAGTTGAATCCAGCCCGAATCTCTCGCTCCCATACTGTCTGAATGGTCGCAATGTATGTTTATAGGCGCAGAAAGAGCACGATTAGTTACTGCCATAACTATAGGAAGACGCATCCCTGAAGCAATGTAGAGCATCTCCCACATAAAAGCCAAGCCTTGAGATGAGGTTGCAGTCATAGTTCTGCCACCTGCCGCTGCAGCCCCGATACATGCAGACATCGAGGAATGCTCTGATTCCACAAGGACAAGTTCTGTATTTACTTCGCCATTCGCACAAAATTTTGAAAACTCTTCGATAATATCTGTCTGTGGCGTAATCGGATATCCCGCGACAACTTCAGGTTCTATCTGTTTCATTGCTAAAGAGACAACCTCATTTCCTGTCAGTGCCGTTCTCATTCCTATACCCCCTTCTATATTCTACTTTTTCTTTTTCAATCCCTTTTTCACTTTTAATTCATTTTTTCTTTCAATTTCTTTTTCTTTTCTTTTTCTCTTTCAATTCTGGTTTTCATCGTATTTTTATCCTTTTTATCATCTTTCAGGTTCACTATGCCCTTTATGAATAACCTCACCGGGTCCAACTTCTGTGTGTGTTTCAGTTCCCCAATCCTCGTCTTCGTCAACTAAAATAATTGCAGAAGTAGGACATACCTGCGCACAAATCCCGCAGCCCTTGCAATGATAATATTCTATACCCTGCACTCTTTTTTCGTTCACCTTGATGGCAACGTCTGGGCAGGATATCCAACATTGAAAACATTGTATACATTTTGAAGTTCTGTATATAGGTTTTCTTATTCGCCAAGAGCCTGTATGGTATTTCGCACCATTTCCGGCATTTGGGTTTATACCTCCAATAGGGATTTTTTTCCATCCAGGCTTGGATATCTCGAAAGTCTGCCTACATTCTCCATCATAACATGCAGGTCCTTCTAAAACATATTCTAATCTTTCCAATAGGTTCTCGCCTATATTTTCAATATTTTCTTGTATTTTTTCATTTCTTTGTATTTTTTCATATCTTCTTTTTTCTTTTTCTTCATTCCGTGCTTCTTTTCCGCCATCATAATCGCTACCATAACCCCTCTCACAAACATCAGTCTCATCATATACCTCGTAACCATAATATGGAAAATTATAAGATGAGTTGCTTGAATCTTCTTTTAGTAACCTTCTAAAAATGCGTGGGCTTGGAATGTCATGGACCAACATCCCCACATCCCTTTTTTCCTTGTTTAATCTTCTTTTGCTCATTTATCCACCCCTTCTTCGAGCACAAGTTCATACCCTTCTTTGAACGCGTTCTTATTCAACTCTGCGACATCTTGATTATATTTTTCAAGAAATGCCTCATTTATGGTTTCAAGCATAGTTTTATAAGATACGAATTTCGAGGCTTTTGTGAGTGCACCTAACATTGTGGTATTTGGTATAGGGCGATGTAGAATTTTTTGAGAAATCTCAGTCGCATTTACAGTCCAAATCTTTGCAATGTCCTCATCTAACCCAAGCCGTACACGAAGTTTATCTGGTTTTTCAAAATAATTTGCAATTATTATACCATCATCTTTTATTCCGTCAGTTACTGGGATTTTGCCTATTAAGGTATAGTTCATTATAACAACGACATCGGGGTTTACCACATTTGAGAATATACGAATTGGAGAATCGTCAATTCTTGTGAACGCTTGTAAAGGCGCACCTCTTCTTTCAGGTCCGAATTCTGGGAACGCCTGAAAATGTTTACCTTCTCTTAGAGACGCTGCAGCAGCAAGTTTAGCAGCCGTAACAGCACCCTGACCACCGTATCCATGCCATCTTATTTCGAGCATTGCCCGAAGGACTACAAGGTTGGTATTTTATCCTTATTCTATATTATTTCAAAAATGGATTTGTATATCTGAATTTTCTTCAATCAAAATCCTCTAACTCTGCGAACTCTTATTAGCCAAATACCTTTATTAGTCAAATAATTGTTATCCAAAAATATTGAAAAAATTCAGGCAAGGTTCGAATGTGAGGAGGAGGACAATCTCATATGGCAAGGATAATCTCATATAATAGAGATAATTTCGCATAGTATGGACAATCTCGTATAAATGGAGGTATGCGATGCCGAAAATCGTAAGTAAGATATCTATAGGTTCGTCAGTAAAACAGATGGAGATATACGCGCCTGAGATTGCAAATAAAGCGCTTGCAGGGCAGTTCGTGATTGTTAAAATAGACGAGTTCGGCGAAAGAATTCCATTGACTATTGCAGATGCACAACCGAATAAAGGCACAATCGAAATTGTGTTTTTAGAAGTGGGTGCTACAACTAAACGACTTGGCGAACTTCAAGTTGGAGATGAGATTCAAGACCTTCTGGGACCGCTAGGAGTTCCCTCAGAAATGGGTAAATTCGGGAAGGTAATCTGTGTTGGAGGTGGAGTGGGGACTGCTCCTTTATACATGCTTGCAAAAGCCTATAAGGCTCATGGAAACAAAGTAACAACCATAATAGGAGCACGTACAAAAGAACTCCTTATCTTCGAAGATAGATTGAGAAATGTATCTGACGAATTGTATGTAACAACAGATGACGGCTCGTATGCAAGAAAAGGGTTTGTAACGACTGTTCTTAAAGAAATCCTTGATGATTCTAAAAGTTCCAAGCCTGAACTTGTAATGGCCATTGGACCCGTGGTAATGATGAAAGCAGTTTCTGAATTGACTAAAAATTATGGTGTAAGAACTTTGGTTTCACTAAATCCAATCATGGTAGATGGTACGGGAATGTGTGGTGCTTGCAGAGTGTCTGTAGGCGGAGAAACTAAATTTGCATGCGTTCACGGACCTGATTTTGATGGACATAAAGTAGATTTTAAAGAATTAATGAGCCGCCTTTCACAATACACCGACAAAGAAAAGATTTCTTTGGATAGATACGAAGAGATGAGAATAAGAAAAGGTGGAAGTGAAAAGGTAGAAAGAGAAATGCATAAGGGGGGATGCTGTTGCCAATAGAAGGAAAAAAGCACAAGATGCCCGAACAGTCTCCCGAAGAAAGGATAAAGAATTTTAACGAGGTTGCGCTTGGTTACTCGAAAGAAACTGCAATTGCAGAAGCAAAAAGATGTCTTCAGTGCAAAAAGCCGACCTGTATAGATGGCTGCCCAGTAGGAATCAACATACCAAAGTTTATAAAATACACGGCAGAAGGTAGATTCGACGAAGGAATTGCCTCATTAAAAGAGCAAAATTCGCTACCTGCTATATGTGGTCGTGTTTGTCCTCAGGAAAGACAATGTGAAAAGACTTGCGTTTTAGGTAAAAAACATGAACCTGTTGCTATCGGAAGGATTGAACGATTTCTTGCAGATTGGGAATATGCAAATTCAAATCTGAAAATTCAGACTTCTCCGAACTCTCCAACTGTTCCGACGGAAGGAACAAAGAATACAACTCCAAGCCTTATGAATAATCATGTGAAAAATGGTAAGAAAGTAGCGATTGTAGGTTCTGGTCCTGCAAGTTTAACATGTGCAGGGGAACTTGTCAAAATGGGCTATTCTGTTACAGTTTTCGAGAGTCTGCACATACCTGGCGGCGTGCTTTCATATGGTATTCCAGAGTTTAGGCTTCCAAAAGAGATTGTAAGACGCGAGATTCAGTATTTACAAAAATTAGGAGTTGAGATAAAATGCAACTGTTTGATTGGAAAAACATTTACTGTCGAAGACCTATTCTCGAAAGGATATTCGGCTGTTTTCATAGGGACGGGGGCAGGTCTTCCTAACTTTATGAACATTCCAGGCGAGAATCTTAACGGCGTATATTCTGCAAACGAGTTTTTAACAAGAGTTAACCTGATGAAAGCATACAAATTCCCAGAATATGACACGCCCGTTAAAGTAGGTAAAAAGGTGGTAACAGTAGGAGCAGGGAATGTGGCAATGGATGCGGCAAGGACTGCATTACGGCTTGGGGCTGAGGAATCATATATTGTATATAGAAGGTCAGAAGCAGAAATACCCGCAAGGCTCGAAGAAGTCCATCATGCGAAAGAAGAAGGAATAAAATTCGAACTTTTAACGAATCCGGTAAGAATCATCGGTGATGAAAAAGGTTGGGTTAAAAAGGTAGTATGCCAGAGGCAGAAATTAGGCGAACCCGATGCTTCAGGAAGGAGAAGACCAATACCTATTGAAGGTTCTGAGTTTGAAATAGATGCAGATATAGTAATAATGGCAATTGGTACGTCGCCTAATCCGCTTGTGCCGAATACTACAAAAGGGCTGAAAGTAGGTAAGCATGGCATAATCGAGGTAGATTCGTCTGGAAGGACATCGCTAAAATATGTGTATGCAGGTGGAGATATAACAACAGGCGCTGCAACTGTAATAGAAGCCATGGGTGCAGGTAAGAAAGCAGCAAAGGCAATCGACGAAGACCTTAAAAATCGTAGCACATAGAAACGTAGAATGATGAATGATTGAAGCGGAATAGGGAAAAAGAAAGAGAAAAAGAAAGATACCAAAAGATTGAAAAAAAGATTGAGGATTGAAAATTGAGAAAAACTCTACATTTTCTTTTTCATGTTTTCGTTTGATTTGTTAAATTCTCCTTCGAATTTTTTAGCAAGTTCGTTAAGTCTTTCCTTATTCTTTGCTTCTACAAAAAGTCTGATAACAGGCTCTGTGTTCGAAGGTCTTAACATGACCCAACCATCGTCAAAAATCACCTTTACGCCGTCTATTAAATCCATTTTATATCCTTCTTTCTTAAACCTTTCTTTCAGGTCGTCCATGACCTGGAATTTTATTTCGTCTGGAGAATGAAGCGATTTCTCAAGCATAGGATATTCTGGGATTTCATCGACAAGTTCTGAAAGTTTTTTAGGCGATTTTGATAGGATTTCGGCTAGTCTTAAGGTGGCAGCAATCGGGTCGTCGAATATGTAGAATTCTGGTAAGAAAAGATGCGCAGATATTTCTATACCTAACTTTGCATTATGTTTCTTAATTTCTTTGGTAACGTAAACATCGCCTACACGCGTGCGTATGACCTTTCCTCCTATTTTGTTGATTTCTTCTTCGATAATCATGGAACATGGCGCATTTGCAACTATGTTTGCGCCCTTATGTCTCGTTAATACATCGCGTGCAAGTATCACACCTATTTTTTCTGAAGATATTGCTCTACCTTTATCGTCTATAAATATTCCTCTGTCTGAATCTCCATCGTAGCCAACGCCAAAATCTGCACCTATCGATTTTACAATCTTCGAAGTCTCGCCTAAAGTAGATAGTGTGGGATTCGGTCCTCTTCCTGGAAACCTGCCATCGATATTATAATTAACCAAAACCGCAGGGGTATCAAGCATACTAAACAGATGCGAAATAACTACAGACGCAGCACCATTTCCAGGGTCCGCAACTACTTTTAGTTTCTTTTCGAGTTTTAGTTTGCTTACTAAATATTCGCAATAATTCCGAACTACTTCTTTTGTATCTAGCATTCTTATTTTTCCGGGTTTATCCCATGCACTTCTTTTTACTTCTCCTTTAAGAAAGAGTTTTTTGATTTCCTCGTTCTCTTCTGTAAAACCCGAGCCGTCAGGATGTCTAAACCTGACTCCATTATATGATGGGGGATTGTGCGATGCTGTAATATATGCTCCGCCATCGTATTTTCCCTGCCAGATTGTAAAGTTTGCAGTCGGTATAGGCACCAAGCCGGTAAGTTCTACATCAACCCCAGTGCTTGCCAAGCCACTAATAAACGCATTCTCTACGATATCAGATGATGTTCTTACGTCTTTACCTACACAAACGCGCCCTTTGCAACCTAGAAAATTCCCATATACAATCCCTATTTTCGATACAACTTCGGGCGTTAAATTTTCGTTAAAAATCCCTCTTATATCGTAGGCACGAAACATACTTTCAACAGTTAATTTGCCTTGCGGTTGTTCAGACATTCAAACCCTCCGAATTGAGACCAAATCGTTTGCTCGCTTAATAAATCTTACATAACTAAAAGTAACTAAACCATCTACTTTTTTACTACACCCTTTTACACATTTTATACACACATTCTAATTACACATATTACACAGGTGCGATGAATTATGCTATGAATTTATTACATAGTATTACACAGTTTTTGTGGTTCCGGGAATGTAAGATGGTATGATGGTATTTTTGAAAATATACGCATATTTTTCAGAATAAAGATTTGAACCAAGTATATATTGAATATAAAATGGGAATATAACATGGAACTTAAAGATGCGCTATTCTATGAGAGAATAGAGAGGATAGGCGAAAAAAATGAGAAAAAAGTAAGATGCAAACTCTGTCCACATAATTGCAGAATCTCAGATGGGAAACTTGGCATATGTAGAGAGCGTGCAAATTTTGGTGGAGAATTAAAGACTTTATCTTGGAACAAGGTTGTATCCATGAATGTAGAGCCCATAGAGAAAAAACCACTATTCCATTTTTACCCAGGTTCGAGCGCATATTCAATAGGCACTTTAGGATGTAACCTTGCATGTTCCTTCTGTCAGAATTGGGAGATTTCTCAACTTTCTCAAACGGGCATCACTGATGCAGAAAAGATGGCAAATTATTTCAACGAAGTTTGTTTAGATATCTCTTCAGAACAAATCGTAGAAAAGGCGCTAAACGAAGGTTGTGTTTCGATTGCATATACCTATACCGAGCCTCTAATATGGTATGAATATGTATTTCAAACTGCGAAATTAGCAAGAAGAAAAGGTTTAAAAAATGTGCTTGTAACAAATGGATATATCGAAGAAGAGCCTTTGAGAGAATTGCTTCCATACATAGATGCAATGAATATCGATTTGAAGGCATATGATACCGAATTTTATAAAAAAATCTGCAAAGGTAAGTTAGAACCCGTCCTGCGTACAATCAAAATCTCGCACGAATCAAAGGCCTGGGTGGAGATTACAAATTTGCTTATACCTGGCATGAACGATTCACCAGATAAGATAAAAGACCTTGTGTCATGGCTTTCCTCTCTCGATAAAAATATACCTCTGCATATTACAAGATACTATCCTGCATACAAACTTTGGCTCGAGCCTACAAGTGAAGATACATTAAGAAAGGCAAAGGAGATTGCTGAGGAAAAACTGAATTATCTCTATCTTGGAAACCTACCTTTTGAGAGCGTAGATACAAAATGTCCAAATTGCAAGAGTACAGTCATACAAAGGGTAGATTTCTCAGTATTATCCTGCAATGTCGAAAGAATCAAAGATGATGCGAATAGATGCAAAACTTGCGGCTTGGAGTTGCCTATCATAGGCGAATGCAGACCAACATCGGCATAAAATAAAAGCGATTACTCAAATTTCAAATTAGTTCTCAAAAATTTTTCTTTCTTCGTTATTCTTCTCTTCTTTATTTTTCTACACTCTCACATTATCATTTTTACATTAATTATTAATTCATGCATTATTCCATTATAACTCTTTATCTTCTTTTTCTTTCGTATATCTTCTTATATTTAATTTCGTATATTTTTAATTTTATTTCGCAGACTATAACATCTATTATAACTCTTGATATGCCAACTTTTGATATTCCTAAAACAACGAAAGGTTATTAACGATGCAAGAATAGGAATGAAGATAAAATCAAATTCTGGTACTACAACTATGGAATCTGTGGTATAAGTCGCACTTGGAACAACGCTTGCAACTTTATGATATGCAGAAGTATCTGTAATTAAATTCCAATCTCCAATTGTATATCCATCGGGTTTAAACCTGACTTCGAAACTATTTGGTGTCTGTTGTGATGCGTCATTTGTTAATCTTATAACGTAAAAGAAAGTCTTTTGTGCACTCGGAGAAACGATTGCGTTCGTATCTGAAATTTGGAATACAACTTGCCCGTCCGAAACTGTAACACTACATGATATAGAAGTGTCAAGTTCGTCGTATATGCCGTTTCCATTGTCCAAGAAGAGATTATGGTTCAGAATAAGCGCATTTATCTGTGCGGCGTCCAAGCCGGAATATACAAATTTCCATCTGTTTAAAACTATAGAATTATCAGAATAAATTCCATTGTGTCGCACTTCTAACCTAAACAGCGCCTCAGTTTCGCCATCTTCTAAGATATTACTTGCAATTGGTGTTACAGTTATAAGCACATTTGCACCTATATTCTCTATTATGTAAATGTGTCCTGGTATGTTATCTCCACACGCGATTATGTCCAAATCCCCAAGGTCAGGATGTATATTTGGTTCGTTATTTGCTTTCATATCCAAATTTCCAAGATAGATTCCTGTAAGATTTTCAGAAAAAGGACCTAACTCTGTTATAGTCCAACTACCACCTTCAGTAAGCGGATTTATTTCAACATATATATGTGTCGATACAGCACATGAAAGATCCGCATCTCCATCATTGTCTATATCACCGACCGCAATACTGTTTACTTGCCCAGTATGCGATATTGTAAGATAATTGCTCCACGAAGATGTAAATGCGTATGATGCGCCTGGACTTCGCCAGATCGTTACACGCCCAGAAGCATCACCAGAAACTATATCCTTTGTACCGTTATTATCAAAATCTATCGCAGATACTGCTCTTACATCATCATTTGAACTACCTAAAATATCTGCACTTGGCCATCCATTCCAGGGCGTTCTATCGTTTTCCCAAATGTATATGTTATTATTCGCACAACCTCCAATAACATCAAGATATCCGTCGTTGTTTAAATCTGAAAGAGCAATTGACAGCATAGAACCAGAAACCTGTCCCACTGTATATTTTGATAATGCGTTATTTCCCGAAAACGGATTTCCAGGGTTGCGCCAACAATGAACTATCCCTGATGAGTCTGTTATTACAACATCGAGATTACCATCTCTATCAAGGTCTCCTAATGATAAGGCAGGTACATCTAAGTCATACTCGTCGTCAGTCCATCTGCTTGTACCCCAGTTATTCGTCCAAGGATTACCAGGATTCTTTACCATCATAACTCCACGCCATGTGCTTGTATCTCTGAACCTATAAGTCCAGATTATATCGAGATAACCATCTTTATCCAAATCACCTATCTTAATCATCCCTACACTTATCGTCCCCACGTATCCGCTCGATGGAGCATCTGTCATTGCTATATATCTGTTCCATGTTGTCCATGAAGATACGGTCGCACTACCTGGATTTTGCCATACTGTCGCATTTACCTTTCCTAAATTATCAGGTTTCTCGAGCGCTGCGATATCTAAATCGCCATCGTTATCTAAATCCCCTATATCTATACTTGCAAAGTCCTTTGAAATCGCAGAACCTATAGAGGTTCCCTCGGTAAAAATCGCATTGCGATGCAAAATTGCATTATCATAATATCTTGCAAACCCTGCTCCGTTGTTTCCAGCAAAGATAATCTCTAAATCGCCATCTAACAGCACATCTGCATTACATACATCTCTTATTTGAGTAAACGAATTATCTATAGTGGTACTACTCCAAGTATTCGTAATAGTGCCTGGATTCTCCCAAGTTGTAATTCGAGTATCTCCACTTATGATATCTTTCCATCCATCATTATCAAGGTCAGCAACAGAAACTCCATAAATTGGATTGCCCGTTGAACCCAGACTAATTTCGGTCCAAGTCCCAGTACTAAATGCGTTTGTGCGGGGATTTTGATATATCCTAATATTCGAATTTGTGGCATCCAAGCCTACCACGATGTCTCCATCTCCATCGTTATCAAAATCATCAGTTCCCAAGCCCCGAACGCTTATACTTGCTAAACTTCGCCTAACCCAGTTCGTACCAAATTGGTTTGTACGTGGATTCTGCCTTATTTCAAGCGCATTCGAATTACCATTTACAATGTCAATATAACCATCACGGTCAATATCAGTCATAGAAATTCTATAAACTGCACCTGTTGGCGCATTCCCTATGTCTCGTTCAGTCCAAGCCGTAGTCCATGGATTCCCACCTCCTGCATTATATGGATTACGGTATATTCTTACGCGAGGCTCTCCAGTCCCTATTGCTACATCTATATCCCCATCTCTATCTATATCCGAAGCAGAAACTGCCCAAACATGCCTATTTACACCTACGCTAACCGGTAGTGCTCGCACTGTGCTCCATCGTCCCCAAACTCCACTAGGTCCAGGGTTTCGAAATATAACTGCATAATCGTTATTGTCTCCATTTGCTTCTCCTGAGACTATATCTAAGTTACCATCGCAGTCTATGTCTGCAATTGCAATAGAATACACGCCACTATAAGTTGCATCAGGCATGATACCGAATGATGTAAAAGAACCATCACGATTGTTCCGCCATATTTTTAGACGATTCGCAACAGTAGCATCGTTATCTGTAGTTATAACATCATAATAACCATCGTTATCGAGGTCTGCTGAGATTATTCTGTAAATAGAACTTCCTGCATCCCCTATACTCATAACGTTTTGCGATATGTATATTTGCGAACTTCCTTGATAGTATCTCCCTCCTTTACTATCGTTAAATCGGTATTCTTTACAATAATCCTGATTACCCTGCCAATCACTCATGTATATTGCAAGAGATATCGGCGTCTTATCTGTGATTCCTATACTTTGTAAAAGGACAGAAACCTCTATTCCGTTTCCTCTGCAAGATGCTGCTAAATTTGTAGTTTCATAATAGCCAAAAAATGATTCAACCTTTTTTTCCTCAACTTCAACCCAATCTAAACTTATCGCATCATACCTATATCTCTTCAGAGAAAAGATTTGCCCACCATAACCCATAACCTCAACTCGCCAATCATATCCACCTAAAAAATTAAAGTCCGAATACCTCTCCCCTGTTTCTGGATTGTTATCATAATCAATGAGGAGAAACAACCAATCACACCCGGATTTTAATACATGTCTACTTATCCCAGTCTCAACTACTGCCTCTTCTTTTCTAATCTCATATCTCTTTTTTTCAACAACTATGGGAATATCTGACCCTTCGAGAGAATTTCCATTTACTTTAACATACGAATATAGATTACTTTTTGTCCTGAATGTCTTAAAGCCAAGCAGGTCTATGCTTTGTGTGTTGGTCTTCTTTTTCTCGATGACATCTTTTAGTTCGTCTTTAATTTCTTTTACTCCAAATTCGCCCAAGCCAAATTCATCAATCCCAAGCCAATCATCATCGCATCCATCTACGACGACCTTATCCGGAACAAATCCAAGATATGTTTTTCGAGGCGTTTCCTGCACTATAGTAGGCGTCGTTTGCCTCTCCAAGAAAGATATGTCTTGACTCGAGTTTATGAATATAACAAACCATTTGCCTTCGTTCCCTAAATTATTTAAAGTAAGGATGAGGGAGAGGGTAATATTTCTTTCCTTATAAATTCCAAGTCCATTTGGAAACTGAAAACATATTTTCTCGTTTTCAAATCTTGAAGTCGAAATTGGCTGAAAAAGACCTTCTCTACTCTGCGATGATGTGCTAATTAAATACCCTTCCTCGAATGCAGCATCCTCCAAGCCAACCTTTGTAAATGTTATAGATGAGATTAATAAATCGCTGTTAGGCGAGTATAACTCTAAACTCAATACTTCGACTTTTTCTTCTTTTAAACATAGAGTGGGATTGTGATATTTTTCATAAACTATAATGACTTCTCCAGTCGAGACGATATAGTCCATGTAATCCTTATGGTTGTTAAAATCTACAAAAACAACTAAAATATCCACTTTTCCAAACTTTGCGCAATTTGCAAATCTTCCAAATAAATCATATTTTACTTTTGTCTCAAATCTATTTCCATTCGAAATCGCAGGTATGCCTATTTTTTCTTCATAACCATTCCAATCATAGTTCTTCCATTCGTTATTGAATCTACTTACCTTGGAGGCAGATACTGAATTCCCATATCCGATAATTTCTAATCTTGCATCTGCGCCAATACCACGAATACTATACCCTGTGTTTGAATCCCCATCCAAATCAAGTAAGATTATACATTCTTCAGTCCCTTCTTTCCCAGAGAAAACTCTACCTTCTACACCAACCATGAATGAAAAATACTCAACGTCTCTATAATACGAAAACTCGATTATATTTATATCTGAATTAGTTTCGTCATCTATAGAATCCTTATATTTTCTATGTGCAATCCAATCAGAAAAATCGCCATCTATGGCGATACCATCAGAGTTAGAAATTATAAGATATGGTATTATTCCTATGGCAATAAGGATAAACAAAGTAGATAGAGTTATTCCTTTTCTGTGTGCTCTAATAAATGTGGGCGGTTTTTCGCCGTATAGGAAACGTCTGCCATTTACAAAACTCTTGCCATTTATAAATCCATTTCCGTTTATCAATCCGTTAATGCAACCATTCGATACCCCTTTTCTTAATCCATTTATCCAACCATTTGTAATGCTTGTTTTTACATGAAGGGCAATCTTTTTCTCGAGTGATTCATTTATTCTTCTCACCGAAGTTAAACTTACATTATCTTTAGTATTATTTTTAATATTTCCCTGAGGGGATATTCTATCTTTGTCTAACTCGTATAGCAATATCCAACCCCACAATATCTCAATTTGTAGGTCTATATTTAATGCTTGCTATGTTATTCGACGATAAAATAAAAAACTAAGAATGAAAATACATTTGTTATTTTTCTACGATATCTATATTAATCTCTCAGAAACTCATAAAATTAAGTAAAAAATATATGAAAGTAAAATAAAAAAGGGGAATAACATACTTTGTCTCTTTCTGTGCGCTACACTCTTTCTGTCTGATTTCTCCACTTAAGTAGTTTTTACAAATTTACATTCGTCTTATCCTACTCATGTTGTATCCTACTCATACCCAAGCCGTTCATCGTTTATATGCTGATTCCAGTAGTTGTATGGACTTGCACCTTCTTTCTGCGAACTTGTAACGTCTCTAGCCAAACCCGCATAATAGGAACCATATCTTTCCTTAATCTGTTCCTCTGCAGTCTTAGAGCGTTTCATTGCTGCTTCCACATGTTTCTTTGTGATGTATTTATCATTGTTAATAATAGCAAGGTCGCCTGCAGTTCTTACAAGTCCTCCAAGTTCACGAAGACGTAGTGTAAGAGCATTGTCTTTGCCGTCGAGCGCTTTTGCTCTCCTTCTTGCTTCTTTAATAATTTCTTCTACGGCATCTCTTGTGGCATGTGGTATATGTCTATCCATTACAATCTCCTGGGCAATAAACTGCGCTAGTTTTGCTCTATTTGTTTCGTTATCATCCATTGTCGTTTCTACAAGAACCTCGTATCCCGAACCCACAATACGGGACCTCAGTGGTGCGAGTATATTCGGCAGGTCTGAAATATTGCATGCTGCAACGAATATAAAATCGCATGGAACCGCGTCCACACGCACCGAAGCACCTGCAGATTGCGGATTCCTTCCAGATATGCTGAATTTCTTTTCTTGCATTGCGGTAAGAATAAATCTCTGAAGATGTCCTAACATGGGGACTTCATCTATAAAAAGCACGCCTTCATGGGCATCATGAATAGCGCCTGCAACTACTCTTTCATAAGGAAGAGAACCTAGTTGTGGATGTCCACCATAAGGGTCATGCCTTACATCGCCTAAAAGTTCAGTCTCTGATGCGCCTGTAGCGAGCACAAATGGTTTTCTATCTAATTCCACAAGGACCTTTCTAGGCGATTCTTTTTCTATTTCTCTCCTTTTTTCAAGTGCACTTTGGTCAAGGACTCTTATTTGTTCGCCTGCCTTTTCATAGACTACAACTTCCTCTTTTCCATCTTTTATTCTCGTTGTAGTTACTCTATCTTTTCCAATCCCCCCTGGCGTTATTTGATTTATCGTAACTTCTACCATTCCAAGAAGGTCTCCGAATGGATTGTTTGCGCTGCTGCTTTTAGGAGATATTTTTGGCTTTTCACATTTAGGGCATATCCTCTCTTGCGATGAAGAAAAAGCGCCACATTTCATACATCTAAACCCGAGTTGTTCAGCAACCTTATCTGGGGCTTGGATGGGGTCGATAAGTTCCCCTGCTGCAGATGCTTTTTGTGCTCTTTCTCTTTCCACGTCTGCTTTTGCTTTTACTTCGACAAAAGGTCTCTCAGGATACTCAGGGTTGTGCACAACTTGAATCTCTTCCGTTGGCTTGGGCAAATGCATTGCAAGCGCCTGGGCAATCATAGATTTTCCAGTTCCCGGAGGTCCAACAAGAAGCAAATGCCTTCTTTGCTTTGCGCAAATCCTTGCAAGTTCGATTGCTTCATCTTGCCCAATAACCCTTTCAAGCGGGTCTTTGGGTATATCTATATCCGCAGTAGTTTCGATTTCCGAAAGTTTGAAACCCTTCTTTGCTTTTAGAGGCTTTTTTTCATTCATTTTAACACACACTCTCCAATCCTTAAGTGTAAATCTTAAATCGTGTAATATTTCTATTACCTCAACTAATAATATACAAAATACAGATTGGGTATTTTAATTTTAGGTCGGCACTGGTATAACCAACTTCTGCATAGGTATGATTTATTTTAATGTGCCTTTCGTGCCGCAATTTGGACATTGCAAAACAACTGGGCGTTCGGTTGTTTCTAATTTAATAATAGTTTTGCATTTTGGGCATTTTGCTAAGGAAGAAATTTTGGCTTGGGTTATCCCTTTGACATTCTCATTTACTACATTCTCATTTACTACATTTTCTTTTTTTGTCTCCTCTTTACCTTCGTTTATTTTTTTAACCATGCTTATGTCTGAATTTGTATCAGAATTTATATCAGAGATGTTCGATTGCTCATGCACGAGTTGAGGTTCTGTTTCGCTTGTTAAAACCAGTTGTTTTTCATGATAATGTTTTTTGCAGTAGTAACAATAGTATACGCCTAGGTTTATAGAATAGTATAGGACTTGCATACATTTTGGGCATTGTCTTATTGGTGGATATTTTGTCTCCTGTGGTGGGTATATCTTTTTCTTTTTGGATAGCATATATATAACGAACCCAACTGCGATTATTATAACGATTATAAGTAGGATTATTCCTAAAGTTTGATAGATTAAAGTATCAGTCTGAGCATCTCCGGCTCCACTATGTACTTGCAAATTTACATACTTTACATTCCAACTACTTGATAATACTCCAATAGATAATCTTTCGTAAGACCAACTATATGCTTCATTATTAATCTCTATATGTTTCGAGCATCTCAGATTTGACACAAAATCGCTTATTCCAACATTGCGTACTTCTTCCATGTTAAAAAGAGATGCGATAATATAAGAAAAAAGATAAGAAATTAGTATAATAGCAATTAGGTAACTTTTAAGTAATCTGTTCAATTTGGGTGGTTTCGGAAGATTATCCATCATAATTATTCATCATGTTAAAAATGCATTTTTGGAATAAATAATTAACCGATTGAGAATTTATCTTGGTGAAGCATAAATAGTTGCTAAACGTTGTGCTAATGATATGATACAAGGAATACTCTCTGATGAAAATGTCTTGATTACGGATATAAAAGAATCTTCGCAGTTATACAACAAAGGATATCATGGCGAGCCTCAATCTGGAGGAACTCTCAAGTTAGACCTTGTGGAATCTGCTTATCTTTTAGATGTGGGACGCATAAGTATAACTCAGGATAATAAAGAGATGAATTTAGAAGATTTGATGGCATATGCAATAAAATGCCAACCTAACTTTGAGATTAAGTATCTTGTTTACAGAGACTTAAGAGAAAGGGGATATGTGGCAAAACCCTCGCCTGAACCATTCGATTTCAGGTTATATCCAAGAGGTGGTGTCCCAGGAAAGACACCTACAAGGGCTTGGGTACTTGCCCTCTCGGAAAGAAGCGAATTTAATATTCAGACGTTCTTTACTTATTCAGATAGAGCAATGGAACTTAAGAAAGAATTTCTAGTAGGTATTGTAGATGAAGAAGGTGATGTAACATATTACCAAGTTTCACGGGCGCATCCAAAAGGTAGATTTGCAGGAACATTAGAAGACGCAATAAATAAAAGTAAAATGAATATCCCTGTGAATGCATTTTTACTCGAAGATTTAGTATTAGTATGGGACGAAGAATTTGCAAAGGTCCTTTCAAGTGAGTTTTTTGGCAAGGTATCAGGTAAATATCTTCAACTATCTCTTATAGAAACTACTTATTTAGTTGAAAAAGGTCTAATTCAAGTTAAGAATGCAAAGACAGGGAAGATGCTAACTGAAAGAACATTAAAACAGAAAGGCGCAAAAGTGCAGTCAGATTTTGGAATTCGTCTTGCTGCATATAGGGCTCTTAAGTCAGAAGGTGCAATCGTGAAAACAGGATTCAAATATGGCACACATTTTAGGATATACGAAGGAGACCCTACTAAACAACATGCACGCTACCTACTTCATGCAGTGCCAAAAAGTTACAAATCGTCCTGGCCTGAGGTTTCAAGAGCAGTAAGGCTTGCTCAAGGTGTGCGAAAAGAGATGCTTTTTGCAATGGTTGGCGAAGATAAGGTAGATTATCTAAAGTTAAGTAGGATTAAGCCATAGTCCATGATGACAATGCAAATTTTATAAAATTTTATATATTGAAAAACATATTCTTATTTTTGGGATTGAAAGAAATATGAGAGTAGTAAGAGTAGTTGCGTTAATTTCAGGTGGAATAGATTCACCAATTGCAGCCCATCTCATGTTAAAAAAAGGTGCTGATGTCATTGCGCTCCATTTCAATAATGGCGAGTTTGGCGATGGCACTGCATTAATGAAAGTCAAGAAACTTATTTTGCATCTCGAAAAGGTCCATGGAAAAAAGATAAAACTTTATACCATTCCCCATGGCAAAAACTTACGCACTTTCATTGAAAATTGCGATAGACATAAGACATGCATTCTTTGTAAAAGGATGATGCTTAGACTTGCTGAAAAGGTTGCTCAAAAAGAAGGCGCATGTGCTCTTGTAATGGGCGATTCTCTTGGTCAGGTTGCTTCACAGACCTTGCACAATCTGCATACCGTTTCTAATGCAGTAAAGATTCCCATCCTACGCCCTCTTATAGGTCTTGACAAAACAGAGATTGTGGATATTGCAAAAGCGATAGGTACATTCGAAATATCTATAGAAACAGCAGGCGCTTGCAAAGCCGCGCCATCCAAGCCGGCAACTCATGCTACCATAGATAATGCGCAAAGAGAAGAGAAAAAAATAGAACTTAACGAACTTGTAGAATATGCAATTTCAAATATTACAGAGATTAGAAATTGATTTTTCTTTTTTTCTTTCTTTTTTTCCTTTCTCCTTTTTCATCTTCTGCTTTTTTCTTTTTGTTTTTTTTTGCTTTTTTATTTCTTTATTCTCTCAGCAAGTTCTTTTGCTTTTGTTCCCAAAGCAACTGATTCTCTTACTCCTGTCATGTCATGAAGAACCTCGCGTTCCGAACCTCCCTTTGCAATAACTCCGCCTGCATAGAGCATGTTGTGGTATTGGAAAAATCTATTCATGGCTTGGAGGACCATCTCCCCACCATCCCATTTTGACACACCAACTGCACCACCTACTTTTAGTTTTAGTGTGCCCTGAAAATAGAATGGAAGCGTTCTATCCATTACATTTTTCAGATGCGAAGATACATTCCCAAAATAGTTTGGACTGCCGAGTATTATCACATCTGCCTTTTGTATCTCATCATAAATCTGCTGCATGTCGTCTCTTATTCTGCACATGCCTAACTCTTTGCATTTCTGACAACCATCGCAGGGATTTATCTTCAATTCTGCAACTGATAAGTATTTACTTTCACAACCTGCACCCTCAAGTGCTTTCTTCACTATCAAAGAAGTATTCCCATCTTTCCTCGGACTTCCGCTTATTCCAAGAACATACATTCTTGCACCTCCTTCACAGAATGGTTTTCTCATATATCTTTTTATTTCTCATTCACTCCTTATTTCTCACTAATCTCTCCAATCAATACCAATGGTCCGCATACCTAACTTAGGTATAAGCGCTAAGTTCCTTTTATGCCAATTTAATCTTATCTTTTCGAATATCCTTTTTACCTCTGAAACATCTTCCGAAGTAAGTATAGAAATCTGCTCAATCCCCAAGCCGAGTTCTATTCCATATAATATTTTATCTAACCTATTGTAAGTTATACCAAGTTCTTTTTCGTCTGTTTGCCCGTCCCACAAGCCTGCAGTTGGCACTTTGGTTACTATTTTCTCAGGCAGGTTTAATTCCTTAGAAAGAGCCCAGACCTGTGTCTTGTAAAGGTCTGCGATGGGCATAATGTCTGATGCGCCATCACCAAATTTTGTAAAATAACCAACAAGGAGTTCTGTCTTGTTGCTCGTTCCCACAACGAGATAATTATTGCAATTTGCATATTGATATAGGATAACCATCCTTGTTCTTGCTTTCAGGTTGCCAAGTGCAACCTGACTATCTGTTTTAGATGTAACTTTCATGAATTCATCTAAGATATTTGAGATGTCTTTCTTTTCGTAAGAAATTCCTAGTTCTCTTGCATAATCTTCGGCATCTTTTATGTCCTTTCCATCTGATTTTTTATCAGGCAGAATTAACGCATGCACTTTCTTTTTCCCTATAGACTGAACGCATAGTTTTGCAACAAGTGCAGAATCTACACCCCCTGACAATCCTAAAATAACGCCGCTTGCATGCGCATCTTCCACCCTAGAAGAAATGAAATTTTCAATTACATTCTTCCATTCTGCATCAAAAGGTAACTCGAGGTTCATGCAAGTTAATTGCTAATTGGAAATAATAAATTTTGCATCTCAACTTTGCATTGCAATTTCGCATCGCAAACGATAATCTACCTGAAATCAGTATCGGGCTTGTGATGACATGAAAGTTGCCCTTGCACAGATTAATTGCAAAATAGGCGACAAGAATGCAAACATATCTAAAATGCGTTCATTCACAGAAAAGACAGATGCGGATCTGATTGTATTTGGAGAAATGGCTCTTACGGGCTATCTCTTAAGAGATGAATTCAGAAGACTTGCAGAACCTATCGATGGTAAATCTATTGCACGAATTTCAAAGATTGCCTCTGAGTTTGAAACCATCATGATTTTTGGCATGCCCGAATATGACGAAAATGTAAAACAGATATACAACTCTGCAGTCATTGTATATCCGAATGGAAAAGTGGGAAGGTATAGAAAATGGTACCTACCTAACTTCGGAGCATTCGAGGAAGGCTTATATTTTGCAAAAGGTAGCGAAATTCCTACTTTTGAAACATCATACGGCAAACTTGGAATCCACATTTGTTATGACCTATTCTTTCCTGAGATTGCGCATTCTATGGCTTTGCAAGGTGCTGACATCTTGATAAACATATCAGCCTCCCCAATTACTTCACGTCCTATGTTCGAACGAATGTTTCCTGCTCGTGCAATTGAGAATACTACATTCTTTCTATATACTAATCTTGCTGGGTTCGAAAGAGGTCTTCAATTCTGGGGCGGCTCTCAGGCTTGGGGACCCAGAGGTAATTTGCTTTGCAAGGCTAAATACTACGAAGAAACAATGGTAGAGTGCGAACTAGAACTCACAGAAATAAGGATTGCAAGAAGCATGAGACCAACTTTACGCGATTCAAGAATACCACATTTTCCTTAAAGTAGAATTTTTTCTTTACAGCGCGCATATTGGAGAAGAACAAGAATATTAGGACGAGAGTATTAGGTTCTCTATATAAGATTAAGATTAGAACATAAAAGATGAGTAGAGATTAACAAAAGGATTAACAAGACAAAATGTAAAATGAAGAAAGGTAAAAGAAAAAAGAATTACATAGTGTAATTTCTAAGGCTTGGATACTGATTGTCAGGTTCAAATGTGGTGTCGAAACCGCCATCTTCCTCTTCTTCGTATTCCATAATCATCTGAAGGAGCATATTTACTATTTCGCGCAATTCTGATACTTCTGAACGTAGTTGTTTGACAAGTTTTAGAAGGTCCTCTTGTTTATTCTCTTTGTATTTTCTTTTTCTTAAAACCTTAGCGACTCTTGCAACCTTTCCAGCATCCAGACTCGAAACTTTAACGACTTTTTCTTTCTTTCTTTTTGCAAGATTTCCTTTTTTTCTCTGGCTCATGTTCCTTTTCTCCATTATCAATTACATATACACAAACGTGGATTTATCCTTTGTTATTGGCGAAATTAAAGAGTTATGTAAAAGTTATGTAAATACACAACTCTTTTAATCGAGGAACCTATTCTGGTATGATAAAATGAAATTTAGCAGAGGACTAATGATTGGAAGGTTCCAACCGTTCCATAACGGGCATTTAATGATTGTAAAAAAGGCTCTTGAGGATTGTGCTGAATTAATTATAGGTATCGGGTCTGCTCAAAGTTCGCATACCATAGAAAACCCATTTACTTCCGGCGAAAGATTCGAAATGATTCTTCGTACATTAAAGAACGAAAAAATCCAAAACTGCCATATAGTGCCTATCGTCGATGTAAACAGATGTGGCATTTGGGTTGCACACGTGTTAAATATCTTACCAAAATTCGAAGTATATTATTCCAACAATCAGACTGACATTAGATTATTCAAAGAAGCAGGGATTAAAGTATGCGAACCTGGCTTGGTTGAGAGAGAACATCTTGAAGGCTCAAAACTTCGCCAAATGATGCTCGAAGGTCAGGCTTGGAAAAAACATGTCCCAAGTACGGTTGCAGAAGTTATAGACGAAATCGATGGTATATCTCGTCTACGTGCCGTCTCTTATGCTACGAATAGATGCCATTCAAAACATCAATAATTTTCTTACTGTGCATAGAGTAGATACAAAATAATTATAGAACCATATACTGAAATAAAGAAACAAAGAAGAGAAAAAAAAGAACCCTATTTACCAATATCTTCGTTCCAAAGTTTTTGATTTTCATCTATAAACTTTTTCATCATGTCTATACACTCTTTTAAATCAAGGTCTATTACTTCCACACCCATAGAACGCATAAAATCCCTACCGCCTTGAAAATTTCTGCTCTCGCCTGCAACAACTTTCTTAATTCCAAATTGAACTATCGCACCAGAGCATAGATAGCAGGGCATCAAGGTTGAGTAGATAGTAGTATCTCGAAAAGAACCAAGCCTGCCTGCATTTCTCATACATACGATTTCAGCATGCGCAAGTGGGTCGTTATCTTGAACTCGTCTATTATGCCCTCTTGAAATAATCTTTCCATCACGAACTAAGACTGCACCTATTGGTATCCCCCCCTCGCTTAAACCCTTTCTCGCTTCTTCTACCGCTTCTTTCATAAATTTATCCATTTTACCACTCCCTTATACCGATATTTTTTTATCACTCTCTTTTCTTATATATTTAATTCAATTTATTCTTTGCCGTAGAGCACAGAAAATATTTCGTAAAGTAGAGCAAAGGGAGAGATGACCAAGTTATCAGACAAGCAGATCAGATGTATATGCAAACATGTGGTAGATATAGGGGACTATGATAAATTGTGGATGTCGAGACATTACAGAGTAAGTGTATGGAGAGTAGAACATTTGGTGAAGATATACAGGGATACAATGCAAATACGAAAGAGAACACACAAGTTTAGTACATGGAGGTGGACATAGAACAACCGAGGCGCATCCACATGCGATAGTTTGGCTTGATGATACAAGTAGATTTATGTTAGCAGGTAAAGAATTCGAAAATGCGACTGTAGAAAATACAATTGAGATTTTCAAAGAGGCAGTCTCCATGTGCAGAGAAATACAACTGGAGTATGGCAGACATCGTTGGCAATTTGGGTCAATTGAAGAATTCATTCGATTTTATAACCAGGTATGCACGGTGCTCTTTGGGTAGATATTGGCGAATGTCCTTAGGATGCGGTTTTCAGAAAAAGCAATCCTGCTAATTTACTTGGACTTTTTGCGAAGTGCTTCAATGAATAACAAATTCTTGCGAAATAATTTTCGTGCACTACAAATTTGCTGGTTTCTAATAACATTTATCTAATCACATAATATATAATTACAACAAATCTATTTTCCGTTATGCTTGTTGCTATAACAGGGACGCCAGGGACAGGTAAAAGTGCAGTTGCTCGAAAATTACGCAAAAGAGGTTTTAGAGTAATATCGGTAAATAGAATAGCAAAGAAGAAGTTTGCAAAAAGGTATGATTCTTCACGAGATACCATGGAAGTAGATGTAGATTCAATGCGTGAGTATATATCAAATATGGACTTGCCAAGAGGAGAAGTAAGAAGAAAGAATGGAAAGATTGTAAAAAGGAGCATAGTCTTCTTGGAAGGGCATATTTCGCATTATATGGATGTGGACATGATAATAGTATTAAGAGCCAGTCCGTCTGTAATTGAGAAAAGGCTTCGTGGAAGGGGCTATTCTGAAAAAAAGATAAGGGAAAATATGGAAGCAGAAGGAGTAGATGTTATTAGTATAGAAAGTAAAGAAACAGGTAAGGAAGCGTTCGAGATAGATACCAGCGAGGCGAATGTTCATAAGGTCGCTGATTATATAGTAAAGATAGTTACCGGAAGCAAAGTTGAAAGAAGGAAATACATGCATGAATATGCTCTTGGAAGTGTAAATTGGAGTAAAGAGGTACTTGGATGGTATTGAATGAATATAGAAAAAATGCAGAGCCCTATCTTCTTAAGGCGTCTAGACCATTCATAAATTCACATCCGAATACTCTATCCTGGATAGCTTTCTTTTGGGCAGTTGTAGCAGGAATTTTTTTTGTTTTAACATGGTATTTCGATGAATTTTTGTTTGCAGCCTCACTTGCGATATTTGCAAATGCGATATTCGATGCGCTCGATGGAAAAGTTGCAAGGCTAACAGGGAAAGTATCTAAAAGAGGCGATTTTCTTGACCATGTTCTTGACAGATACGCAGATGTTTTTATAATTGGAGGTATAATGCTTTCTCCGTATGTGGTACGTTCGAGGTATTGCGATAACGATTTTGGTGTGTTTATTTCGTTACTTGCAATACTTGGTGTAATATTTGCAAGTTATATGGGTACTCAAGCGCAGGCAGTAGGATGCAAGAGAAATTACGGTGGAATATTGGGCAGGGCAGATAGACTTGTAATACTAATATTTGCACCTGGCTTTCAGTATCTTTTTGTATATCTTGGGATAAACATATATCTCACATTTCTAGAATGGGTTTTGGTTCTTTTTGCGATTCTTGGTAACATAACAGCAATCCAAAGGATTAAGCAGACGTGGGAAGAACTTGGAAAGATAGATGAGACAGGCTCCTCTGATAAAAAAGAAGCAAAAGGTGAATCAAAGTAAGATGTCAAAGTATGATATGAATCAAAGAAGATTTTTAATTTTTACAAATATTCACTTAACTTTTTACTCAACTGAGACAAGAATAACTGAAGAAACGATAAGGGCACCACCTATATAAAATGCAAATGATAGAACTTCTGCAAGAAAGATAGATGCAAGAAAAATGCCAAAGAAGATTTGAAGTAGTAGAATTAAAGAGGAGAAGGTTGCAGATATTTTACGAAGTGCAAATATCCAAATATAGT
>Ga0078972_1004808_pt1 | contig 35876 bp, 29 predicted proteins | sample YelNatPaOPGAMG01_FD_67568 | JGI IMG/M metagenome (GOLD analysis project Ga0078972, IMG submission 67568) | Hot spring thermophilic microbial communities from Obsidian Pool, Yellowstone National Park, USA - OP-RAMG-01 (SPADES assembly) (version 2) | ecosystem: Environmental > Aquatic > Thermal...
ATCGTCAGAGACGTTTGCTCCCGTAACAGAATTGTTAACAGATATAAGAAGCTCTTTGAACTCTTGCCCGTTTGCATGGCAATGATCAACCACAAGACCGGGGCTTTCCTTGATGCCAACAGGTCAATTTTGCGAGCAACGCGCTATTCAAAGGAAGAGTTCCTTAAATTGTCTTTCTGGGATATTACTCCCAAGGAATACCAAGCACAAGAAGACGCACAATTCAATGAATTGAACGAAACAAATATCTTTGAGACAAATGAAAAAGAATACATACGTAAGGATGGCACTCGCTATCCTATTGCAATCAGTGGAGCAAAATTCACTGATGAAAATGGAATCGAAGTGGTCTGGGGTATCATCGAAGATATCACTGAGCGCAAGAGATCGGAGCAAAGAATAATATCCCTCCTTGCCGAAAAAGACCTTCTTCTCAAGGAAGTCCACCACCGTATAAAAAACAACATGAATACGATCAGCAGTCTGCTATCGCTCCAGGCAAACTCGATATCGGAACCGACGGCAGTCAAGGCCTTACAGGATGCCGGGAACAGGATTCACAGCATGTCTCTATTGTATGACCAGCTCTATCGTTCGGCTGACTTCAAGGAATTATCTGTCAATGCGTATCTATCTGCACTCGTTGATGATGTTCTGCAAAACTTCCCCAATAGCGATATTGTACGGGTTGAGAAAAATTTGCAAGACTTCAATCTGGATGCCAAGCGACTGCAACCTCTGGGGATCATTATCAACGAACTTCTCACCAACATTATGAAGTATGCTTTCAAAGGTAGGGACAGTGGACTGATCGTGGTATCAGCCACCAATTCCAATGGCCATGTAACCATATCAGTAGAGGACGACGGACTTGGAATGCCAGAAACGGTAGCCTTCGATAACTCTACTGGATTTGGGTTACAGCTTGTGGAAGCACTTACCCAACAGTTGAATGGAACGATACGAATTGAAAGAACCAATGGGACGAAGGTTGTGTTGGAGTTTGATGAATAGCAAAGCGGGCTTTCACCCGCCTGTTCATCTTACTTTTTTGTAGGTCTTCCCCCGGCAAGCCGGGGCAGTGACTTCTACCGTGTGAAGGTTCAGACTACATTAAAAAAAGTTGTTTAGTGGACGATACTGGATTTGAAGGCCCGGCAAGCCGGGGCAGTGACTTCTACCGTGTGAAGGTTCGGACTGCATTAAAAAAAAGTTGTTTAGTGGACGATACTGGATTTGAACCAGTGACTTCTACCGTGTGAAGGTAGCACTCTCCCGCTGAGTTAATCGTCCACTAAACAACCCTGTAGGGAGGCAGTCCGCGCACTCTCCCGCTGAGTTAATCGTCCACTAAACAACCCTGTAGGGGAGGCAGTCCGCGCACTCTCCCGCTGGGTCAATCGTCCATCAAAAAACACAAGGGAGCGGTACTTCGTAACCCAGCGGGTGCGATATTAGCATTTAAGCGGAATTGTGTCAATATCTGGGCTTAAGATCCTGGATAACCACGGGGTGGATGTAAATTTTGCTGATCGAAACCCTTCCCTGTTCAACGGTATGCCAATCGGAGCCCTCTTCGAGCTTGGTATTCACGTTGCCGGAGTCAAAAAAGCAGTAGTGATGGCCGTCGGGGGCGGCGAATTGTACAATAGTGTCGTTATATTGCCGTTTGGCGGGGTAGGTTAGGGTATAGGAAAGGTTGGATCCCAGGCTGTTGGGGACGTTGATGTTCAAAAAGGTATCCTTTTCCCACAGGGCCAGGAGGGTGTCCAGGTTTTGGATGATAAATTGGGCGGCACTTTCGTAGTGGAAGGGTTTTGTATGGGAGCCCATGCTAACTGCGATGGAGGGTATGCCGTGTAAAGCCCCCTGCCGTGCCGCGGCGGCGGTTCCCGAATATACGATATCGGTTCCAATATTGGGTCCTTCGTTGATCCCCGAAATAATCAGATCCGGTTGGATTTCCAAATCCCCTTGCATACCGATAATCACGCAATCCGCCGGGGTTCCCGAACAGGTCCACAAACGGTTTTCCTTTTGTCGTAGACGGATAGGCCCTCGCATGGTGATACCGTGGGAAATCCCCGATTGGTTTTCCTCCGGGGCGATTGTATAAATTTCATGATGGTCTACTTTTTCCAGGTACTCCTTTAGTACCCAAATTCCTTGGCATTGAATGCTGTCATCGTTGGTTAATAAAATTTTCATACCCCATTATATCGGGTCTTAAAAAAAAGTAAAACTAGGAGTCCGTGGGACTTCATAAACCCGGTTCCTTTGGCATTTTATAAGGTAAAGACCGCTAAAATCCGAGAACGTGCCAAGGCTTTTAGAAGGGATTCATGATGAGGCGGACAGGTCCGACAAACCGCTAGGTCTGACGGTTTGTGTACGGAGCTCCGGAGGGTCCAACAAATCCACAAGGCCCGATTCATAGCTTTATTTGAATTTGATTGGTATACTATTTCATACACTGTTTTTTAAAAGCGTTCTTTTCAAAATTATCAAATATAATATAATATTATATAATAAACAATTAAAAATATGTTTCCGGGTATTCCCTATATGGCATGATATTTGCTATATTTATCGTATCATGAATAGGTTATCAAATAATACTTTGGAAATTGCGCTTCCGGTTGGTGAATCCTACGGTAAGGCTCCCTCGTGGGAGGAAGTAAAAAGCGAAGTGGTTCGTAAAACTATCCATTTCCTTATCGCCCTCAGTCCTACGTTGGCCTCTTTTAATAGACCCCTTACGGTGACCCTTCTTGCCCTGGGTACCCTTGTATATACCTACGCCGAGGGTATTCGGCTTTCGGGGGGGACTGTCCCTCTGGTATCCTCTATTACGGCCATCGCGGCCCGTCCTCGGGATCAAGGGCGTTTTATACTGGGGCCCGTAACCCTGGCCTTGGGGGCCATGCTTGCCCTGCTCCTGTACCCCTCGCCCGCCGCGTCCATCGCCATTTACGCCCTGGCTTTTGGCGACGGCTTGGCCAGCCTGGTGGGCAAATTGTTCGGCCGTTTCAGACCCGGCTTTTTGATGGGCAAGAGCCTAGAGGGATCCGCCGCCTGTTTTATGGCCGTTTTTGTCAGCGCCTTCGGCCTAACATCCCATATTCGAATCGCCTTTTTCGCGGCCCTTACGGCCACCCTTGTGGAAGCCCTGCCCTTGGAAGATTACGATAACATTGCCTTGCCCCTGAGCGTTGGTTTTGTCGTGGCTCTCATGCTCTAAGAACCTTTTCCCTTTCCTACGGGAGACCATTTTAAAAACGATTGGGTTTTTTAGAGGGGACTTTTACATCCAAAGGTAAAACCGGTGCAAACGGGTAGTTAACAGCCAACTGCCAAAAAAGAGGCCCAGGGTTCCAAAGCCCAGGGCGATCCAGGTATCGGCCCGCAAAAGGCTATCCCTTCCCAAACAAACGAGCAGTAGCCCTATACCCGATAGGGTGAATTCTTTGGCTCCCCGGGAATAGGCGGCGATAAAAAAACTTACGATAGTCATAAGGATGATGCCTATCTCGGCGACCATAAACATGGACGTATAACCGAGAATAAGGGTTCCCGCAGTATCCCAGGAAAGGCCGTCCAGAGGAACAATGGTGGCACTTAAAAGCGCCGCCGCAGTTATTATCAAAATAATATTCCCGTGTTTCTGAAATTCCCAACCGGTGGCGTAAATTCCCGTTATAAAAAGAGAAAGAAGGCCAAACTGTCTGCCAAAAAGTACAATCCTATACGCGGTTACCCGATACGCGGGGGGCCAACCCCGGGCTTCGGTTAAAGGGAGGGCCAATCTAAAGATTTCCAACGAAAAGGAAAGGGCAAAAAGGGCAAAGAATAAAATTTCGGGGGAATGGGTTTTTTCAAAAAAGAAATAAATTAATAAAATCAGGATTAGCGCGTAGGCCACCAGCACAATAATGGCGCTGAACGAAGGGTAGGGCGTTGGCTTGAAGAGGGGAGCGAAGAGAAATTGCGCAAACCCCCTGGACCGTAGGGTCGCATGGGCTATGATGGTGGGATACACTTTGAAGGAATCGACGATGGATAGAAGCATCCCCCCTATAGGAAGGACGGAAACAACCATGCCGATTATAAGTAGGCGATTTCTGGTGGAAAGGGTCATGGATCAATCATAAACGAAGAAGCTTGGGAGGCTCAAGACTTACGCGGAATAACCGATAGTATAAATGAGGTGACCCAAATGTCTAAACGCAAATTTATCGGAATTCTCGTATGGTTCCTTTCGATTTTGGGAGGTTTCGTCTGGGCGGGAGATATGGCGGTCTTTGTGGATCTGGGCTTCTCGGCGGATGGGAAACATTATATGTTCGCCCAATACGGGGTGGAATCGGAAACCCTTAAGCCCTGGGCTCAGCTGTTTATCGTCGATGTACCGAAAAACCAATTTGTAAAGGGCGGAAGTCTTTCGTTTTCCCACAAGGGTCCCGTTGTGGCGGGACAGGATGGCTCAGGGGCCCTCTATTCGCTGATCGCTCAACACGGGGCCCTGGCGGAGAAGTATAGGATTGATTTTTTACGGCAAAGCCAGCCCCTCTTTATCGCCGTGGACGATGGTAAACCCCAGGGGACGGTGGAGTTTCGGGATTTTGAGTCCGGGGCCTCCTATTCGGCAGACCTGACCTCCTACGTGGAAGGGAAGGGGAAGGATTTAAAATCGTCCTTCTATATCACCCTGGAACGAAAAGGTTCTGATGGGAGCAAAAAAAAATATACCCTAGGGAACCCCAAGGTTAAACGGGAGCTGGTAGAAAGTTATAGGATCGTTAAGGTCCAGATTGCTCCCAAGGATGGTTCCATGATTTTTGTGATTGAAATGCGCAAAATTGGGACCAAGGGTAGCGATATCCGCTATATGGTAGAAGCCCTGCGCTTATAGGCTTTGTATAAGGGCCTTCAAAACCGAAGCCCCTTCGGTAAAGCCCTGATTTTCATACTTTTCAACTATTTGACGGCCCCCTGTGGCCAAGTCCACGTAGGCCAAACCGGTCAACGCGGAGGCCGTTTTACGCACCAAGGGGGGGGCTGTTTCTCCCAGCTCCAGATTTGTTACGATACCCCCTTCCACCGTTAGCCTAATCGTTGTCCCGTCGAAGGAAACTTCCCGCGTAAAGGGGGGGCACATCCCGAAAACCCAGCTATCCTGGGAAATCTCATCCCGGTAGGCTCGGATATCCTCCAGCTGGTCCACCGTTTCGGATCCCAATAGGAGGGGTTTATCGGACGAGGTTCCCCCGTAGGTCCGGACAAAGGCCTGGACGATTGTTTCTTCAAGCTGGTCCATGGAAAGCTGGCTCCTATGGGCCCGCAGGTTGGTTACCGCCGAGGGCTTGGATTTAACCCCCTTGGCCTCCGGAAGCGTAAAGGCTGGCCGAAGATATTCCCCCAGTCGAGCCAGGTCCGCATGGAGCAATAGGGTACAATGGTGGAAGGAATAGTCGGCGGTTTCCCGGAAGGCGCTTCCGGAGACCTTTTTCCCCTCCACCAGGATATCAGAACGATCGTTCATTTCTGCGGGAATCCCCAGGCTTTGGAGGGCCCCAACCACTATTTTCGTATTCCCCGGTCGGCTAAAGGTGCTTCGGCTTCCAAAAAAGGTAACGCAAAGGTTGCCCCGGTCGTGCCATACGGTCCCTCCGCCGCTTTGCCGCCGGGCGATGGGGATATGGTCCTCCCGTAAGCGAGAGACGGAACACTCCAGAAAGGGATTTTGATACCGTCCGATAACCACCGTGGCGCTGTTGCTCCAGAGAAAAAGCCCCTGGATGTGGGGCCGAAGGGTCAAAAAAAGGTAATTTTCCAGGGCGAGGTTGGTAAAAATATCCTCCGAAAGGGATTTGTAAATCCTAAACATCCAATCTATTCCCCCCCTTGTACCAGGGGCCGGAGAATTTGAAACACCAAACCCTCTTCTTCCACAAGAAATCGGACGTACAGGCGATCCGTAAGGTGTAGGCCCCGCCACAGGGCTTCCCTCTGGGCTTCCGCGTTGACCTGGGCCACGGCTTCCAAGCTGGGGGGTTCTCGACATTGCACGAAAAAGTACTTGCCCGGGGGTATCCTAAAACTCCCTTTTCCCGGATTATTCCCTTCCTCGGAAGGGGATTCTACGCCCCCCTGAATCGGCTTGCCCAACAAGCGATGGGGGTCCCCTTCCAATTCGGTGTACAGGTGGCTATCCAATTGAAATAAAACGGCCCCCTCCGGAGCGGCAGGAAAGACAAAGGGATCGGCCAGGGCGATTTTTGTATACTCAAAGGGAGCGCGGAGGTCTAGGTTCCGAAATACTAGTGTATCCATGGGGAATTCCTTTGTAGAGCAAAGTACACAAAATTCTAAAAGAAATAAAGCGTCGAATTAAAGCATCTTGAAGGGTTTCTCCGTATATAGGGCGGAGGTTCCTATGAGCGAAAGCAAGTATTTCACCGCCACCCTGGTACCGTGTATGCTCTGCGTTCTTTTTGCCTGCGCCTGCGCCCCCGAAACGACCGTGGAAGGGGTTTTGGGTTTACAAGCCCAGGGGCCCACCTTTTTGGGCTGTGCCGCCGTAAGTCCCGAGAGGATCACGTTTTCCTTCGATACACCCGTTTCGGTGACGGCCCTTCGCTTTGATCCCCCCGTGGAAATCGCGAAAATCGAGGATGGCGCCGTGGTCCAGGCGAATTTTGCGGTCCCCCTGGCGCCGGGAACTCCTATGACCGCCGATCTTTTGGTAAAGGACGGGAAAGGAAACACCCTCAATGTTCTAACGTCCCTTCGAAGCCGAAATAATCAATTCCCCGCCTTGGTACTGACGGAAATTCGAACGGAATACTCTAAACCCAAGGTGGAATTTGTGGAATTTCGGACCGAAAGTCCCGGTCAGTTGGGGGCCCTTCGCTTAGTCACCACCTCCCTAGGCTTTGCTACCCCCCTGTTTGAGTTCCCCCAGGTCCAGGTTTCCCCGGGGGAATACGTGGTCGTACACCTGCGCACCCTGGATTCCCAGGCAGTAAACGAGGTGGGGTCCGACCTTTTAGAATCCACGGTAACCGAATCCACCCCAGGACGGGATTTTTGGGTCAGCGGGGCGGAAAAAAGGATCCATAAAACCGACGCGATAGCTCTTTTGGATCAGGATGGAAACGTGTTGGATGGGGTTCTGCTCAGCGAAACCATGGATGGACCGTGGCTTAAGGATGAATTAAAACAGGGGGCCGCCTATTTAAGCTCCCATCACGCCTGGAAGGCCTCTGCCGCAGGGCAGACCCAGTTATTACCCCAGGACGGGGTTCCCAGCGGACCTACGACGACAACCCGAACAATTTGCCGGGACGAGGGAACCGGCGATACGGATGGGGCGGAAAACTGGTACGTTACCGCTACGAGCTGTGCCACCCCGGGGCTTCCAAACAAAAGCGACCGTTATGTGGCCCCCGTCAAGTGAACTTTTAAGGGCCCACCGGACCGTAAGGGCCCGGCTCCTGGGGCTTTAAAGAAGATCTTTAAAGAGGTTTTCTATGGCCTGCTTCGGTAGGGCTCCCACTTTCTGCCGGACCACCTGACCATCCTTGTACACCATGAGCGTGGGGATAGATACGATGTTGTGCTGGCTTGCCAATTCGTTTTGTTCGTCCACGTTGACCTTACAAACCTTGAGCTTACCCCCGTATTGTTTAGCCAGGTCTTCCACCGCCGGGGCTATCATTTTACAGGGCATACACCATTCGGCCCAAAAGTCGATGAGGACGGGTACGGGGGACTGTAGGACCTCGGTTTCAAAATTACTGGAAGTTAGGACTACCTCTGCGCTCATGGAAACTCCTTTATGTAGAGGTCCTTCCGCAGGATCCTCTAAAATAAAAATATACTTTTGTAAGACAGAATATCATAATACTAAAACAATGGTTAAAAATCAAAGCCCCCAGGAGCCTGGGAATCTGTCGCCCCTATAAACGGGGCCCCTAGTTCTAATCCCTGTATTCTTCGGCGATTTTTACAATTTCCGGGAAAACGGAGACAAAGCATTCGATAATTCGGGGATCAAATTGGGTGCCCGCTTTTTCTACCACATACTTATACGCCGTTTCAATTTTCCAAGGCTCTTTATAGGGCCGATGACTGATGAGGGCGTCGAACACATCCGCCACCGTAACGATACGCCCAATAAGGGGAATATCCTCCTCCTTTAAAGCCCGCGGATACCCCATGCCATCCCAGCGTTCGTGGTGGGACAACGCGGCGGTGGCGGCGTACCGCATCAATTCTGAGGATCGGCTGTCTAAAATATTGTGGCCTATGGAACAATGATTTTTCATCACATTCCATTCCTCCGGGTCCAGGGGTCCGGGTTTTAAGAGTACCTTATCGGGGATACCGATTTTTCCAATGTCGTGCATGGGGGCCGCGTTTAGAACCAGTTCCGCTTCGATATCCCCGCATTTTTGAGCCAATAGTTGGGCATATTGGCTCATTCGGATAATGTGGTATCCCGTTTCATTGTCCCGATACTCCGCCGCCCTACCTAAATACCGTATAATTTCTAGACGAGTTTCTTCCAATTCCCGGGTCCGCTCCCGAACCATCTCTTCCAGATTATCCCTATGCCGCTTTAATACCAATTGATTTTGAATTCTCAATTTAACGATATCGGGGTTAAAGGGTTTGCTGATAAAATCCACAGCCCCCAAGGCGAGTCCCCGGGATTGATCCGAATCCTCGTTTAGGGATGTTACAAAAATAACCGGGATATGGGCGGTTCGCTGGTTTTCCTTTAGCTTTGTAAGGGTTTCATAGCCGTCCATTTCGGGCATCATAATATCCAGAAGGATAAGGTCGGGGGGAAAGTCCCGGTCCGCTAACAACAGGGCCTGGGAACCCGACTTTGCCGCAATAACCGAATAGGTATCCTTAAGGAATTCCATCAGAATGAGGATGTTGGTGGGGGCATCGTCCACAATGAGGATCAGAGGTTTTTTTTCCATCCTAACTCTCCTGGTTTTGTAAATTGATTTCTATACTTGAGACAATTCTAAAAACATCAGTTTTTAGAATTGTTCCGCTGAAATCGCAATTCCTGTAAGGAATTGCTTAAGTCCCCTCTAAAAACAATTGGTTTTTAGAGGGGACTCATACTTTGAAAATCCCTGACCATTTTAAGAGCCAGGCTTCGGGCGGAGATTATTTCAAATTCTCCCATCAATCGGCATAATGTTTCGTAATCCTTCATGAACGCCGTACCTTGTATAAGGATACCGAGGGACTCCAGGGATTGTCTAGAGCGGGGGATATCCAGGAGTAATTGATCCGCGATTTCAAGGGCCAACGCGCGGGCCTGTTCCCGCTGGGAAGACGAAAGGGCTCGGGGGCTTACGGCCGAAGGGGTCGGGACCGATGGAGTAGTATCGGCCTGGGGGGCGCTCCAACGCTGTAACGTATCTATGGACCCCCAGAGGGTATCCATCAAGGTTTCCAATTCGGCCAGTTGATTTTTCAGTTCATTTTGACGTTTTTTTTCTTCGCTCTGCACCGCGTTTCGTTGAATTCTGTCGGCCACATCGGCTACCTCGTTAGCCCCAATGGTAGCTGCGGCTCCCTTTAAGGTATGGGCGGCCAATTCCAGGTCGGTGTATTTTTCCTCTAAGACCAGCCGACGCAATTTTTCAATTTCTCCCCGGTAGATTGTAAAAAAGTCGGATAGAAGAGTTTTATAAAACCCCACGTTGCCCCCGGTCCTTCGAATTCCATCGGCTACGCTCAGGGCGGGGAGCCGTTGGGGAAAAAGGGACTGTGAAAAGGGACCCGATGGATCTGAATCGGTCTGCGGTAGCTTCCGGTCCTGCGGTGGTTGTCCTCCGTATCGTTCCAGGATTCTAAAAAAGTCCGGTGGGTTGATGGGTTTGCTGATAAAATCGTCCATACCAGCGGCTATAATTTCTTCCCGTACCGTATTTCGGGCGTCGGCGGACATGGCAATAATGGGTACGGTTTCCAACCCCTTAATTTGATGGATCCGCCGGGCGGTTTCGTAGCCGTCCATGCCGGGCATCCGAAGATCCATCAACACCAGGTCCAAGATCCCGTCTTTATCCCCCGGGGCCTGGGCCCCCTGGATTTCAATCGCCTCCAGGGCGGCGTGCCCGTTGGAAGCTGAGATAACCGAATATCCCTGGCTTGAAAGGAGTTCCGTAAAAATTTGTCTATTAAGGTCGTTATCCTCCACAATGAGAATAGTTTTGCCGTGGGTTCTTTCATTTTTTTTAGTGATAGGCCGTTCCTCGGGCGCTTCCGCCAGGTTCAAACGAACGGTAAAGGTGAACCGGCTTCCCTTACCCTTTTCGCTTTCCACGTGGATGGTACCGCCCATCTTTTTAACCAAGGAATCCGAAATGGCTAACCCCAAACCCGTGCCACCAAATTTTCTGGACATGGAGGAATCGGCCTGGGAAAAGGGTTGGAAAAGGTTTTTCATTTCCCCTTCGGTCATCCCGATTCCCGTATCGGTTACCGAGAATTCGACCACCGCGTTTTTCTCCTCCGATTTAACCAGGGCCATTTCCGCGGTGATGGATCCCCGCTCCGTAAATTTTATCGCGTTGCTCAAAAGGTTATTCAGCACCTGCCGAATTCTGGTGGGGTCACCGGACACCCATAGGGGAACCGTAGCGTCCATTTGGGATTCCAGGGATACTTTTTTTAAGGCCGCCGTTTCAGAAAAGGTTTCGATGGATGTTTTAAAAAGGGTCGGGAGGTTGAAGGTTACCGCCTCGATGGACATTTTGCCCGCTTCGATTTTTGAAAAATCCAAAATATCGTTGATGATTTCCAGAAGATTTTTTCCCGCGTCGTTGATCTTGTGGATGTACTCCCGTTCTTTTGGATCCTTGATACTCTGGGCCGCTAAATAGGAAAGCCCAATAATCGCGTTCAGGGGGGTACGGATTTCATGACTCATGGTGGCTAAAAAGGTACCCTTCGCCCTGTTGGCCGCCTCGGCGGCTTCCCGAGCCATCTGTATTTCCTGCTCCCAGAGCTTCTGGTCCGTAATATCCTCTTTTAGGGCGACAAAATGGGTTATTTTTCCGCTTTCATCAAAAATAGGGCCGATGGAAGCTTTTTCCACGTATTTTGTGCCATCCTTCCTTTTATTTATAAATTCCCCCGTCCACATTTTGCCCGCCAGCAGAGTGTCCCACAGGTTTTTATAAAAGGCCCTGGTTTGTTCTCCCGATTTCATAATCCGAGGGTTTTTTCCCACAACTTCAGCGATCCCGTAACCGGTTACTTGGGAAAAACGGGGGTTAACGTACTCGATAGCCCCACGGCGGTCGGTAATAACGATACTGATAGGACTCTGTTGAACCGCGAAGGAAAGTTTTCGCAGTTCCTCTTCGCTTTTTCGGCGTTCTATAAGGGTCCCGATCGCCTGGACTATGGTGGTTGCTGTTCCTATCAGTCGATCATCCTGCTCCACTTCCCGTTGGAAACCGAATACCAGGATAGCTATAATGTGCTTATCATTCTGTACCGGAAGTCCCCACATGGCCTTCAATCCCGAGTGTTTTAACCCCTCTTTGCGGAGAAAGACGGATTCGGTGTCCACGCTGGCGTCCCTCTGCCAAAGGGGTTTTTTTTCTTTCCAAATCTGTCCGGGCAGGCCTTCGCCGCGGGCGAAGGAAAAGGTTTTTGAATATTCGGCAAAATACCGAAGTTTAGGATCCTCGGTAAGCCATTCGGGACCCCGCAGGAGGACTTCCTCATTATTTTTGGGGATCCACGCTTCCCCGTAAACGCTTTCCGTCGCTAGACAAATGGTCCGCAGGGCTGTCCGCAGGGCCCCATGATAATCCGGAGCCTCCGCGATAGATTGAAGAATCTCCTGCAAAAAAACCGCCCTCTGCTTTGCCCCCCGCAGTTCTTCTATGGATTGAATCCGTTCGGTTACGTCTAAAAGGGATACCAAAACATGGGTATCCAGCCGGGACAGGTGGAGTTCAAAGTGCCGTAGCTCCCCGGTTAGGGTTTGTAGTTGGACCACCGAGGGGCTATCGAGTCCCGGTTTCTTTTCCGTCCTGGAAAGATCCCGCTCAAAGGTTTCGGTAACCCATTTTCTATACGCTGGATCGGGAAAAAGCTTGGTTAAGCTGTCATCCAAATCCAAGGATTGGGGACGACCAAATAGGGCTACAAAGCGGTCGTTGACCTGTTCGATCCTGTGGGAATCCAACGTTACTACCACATTAGCGGTAATAGATGCGTTAAAAAGGTTTTGAAACCAAGGGTTGTTTTGTTGGTTATCCGTAGTGTTACCCATAAGGTTGTTTCCCATGGGTTTTAGTATGAAAGATAGTGTTAATTCTGTCAAAGGCTCTTAGGAACCTGCTACCGGTGAGTTCTTGTGGTAGCGGAGGAAAATAGGGTATAGTAAGGGTCTATGTTTGTATCCTTTTTTCCTATTCTGTTTACAATGTTTATTGTGGTGGACCCCTTTGGGCTTGTCCCCATGTATATAGGGCTTACAAGTCATCTGTCGGCGGAGGAAAAACGAAAAACAATTCGGAAGTCCGTAAGGACGGCGTTTCTCGTACTTCTTCTGTTCATCCTGGCGGGTAAGTGGATTCTTCAGCTTTTACATATCCAACCGGGGTCCTTCTTTATCGCCGGTGGGATAATGCTTTTTATCGTTTCCCTGGAAATGCTGTTCGGTCAGCCTACGAAGTCCAAGGTATCCAAACAGGAACATCCCCAGGATGACGATGGGGACGAGCGTTCCTCCGTCGCGATATTTCCCCTGGCCATTCCCATGCTAGCAGGCCCGGGGGCGATAACCTCAATTTTACTGTATACCAGTTCCGAAGCCCCCTTCATCCCTATGGTAATAATGTTGGTGGTCGCGGTGGCCCTTGTTTTGGTTATGGCGGTTCTATCCATGGGAGCTTCGGAGGTAATTCTTCGGATCCTCGGTAGGTCGGGGGTTTCGGTGGTGGAACGGATCATGGGACTCCTCCTATCGGGTATGTCGGTTCAATTTGTGTACGATGGCCTGGGTAAACTGGGTTTGCTTTCTGGAGGTTCCCTTTGAAGCCCATAGAATTACTAGCCCCCGCCGGGTCTCCCGAAGCCCTGGATGCGGCGATCGCCGAAGGGGCCGACGCGGTCTATTTAGGATTAAAAAACTTTAATGCCCGCATGAGGACCTCTAATTTTGCCTATTCCCAGTTCGAGGCGGCCCTCAAGGTCCTGCACCGACAGAATCGCCGTTTGTACGTGACCGTAAATACGGTTTTTGAACAGCGAGAAGCGGACCGGATGTACCAATTTTTAAAGTACCTTTCCCTTCTGGGCCCCGATGGTCTAATCGTCCAGGATTTTGGGGTGGCCAAAATGGTCCGGGAAAATTTTCCTTCCCTTAAATTACACAGTTCCACCCAGATGAACGTGGCCAGCGCCCGGGGGGCGAATATCCTCTCTAAACAGGGTTTTTCCCGGGTAGTATTGGCGCGGGAGTTGGATTTAGAGGAAATTCGGCGGCTCCACGAGCAGACCACCATGGAGTTGGAGGTTTTCGTTCATGGGGCCCTCTGCGTAAGCGCCTCGGGGCTCTGTCTGTTTTCCAGCTATCTGGGGGGCAAGTCGGCGAATCGGGGGCTGTGTACCCAGGCCTGCCGCCGGCTGTATAGGACTAAGAACGAGGAAGGATACTTTTTCAGCCCCTCGGACCTTCAGCTCGTCGAAAAAGTTGGGGAGCTGGCGGACCTGGGGGTGGCGTCCTTAAAAATAGAAGGACGGATGAAAAGTGCCGAGTACGTAGGATCCGTCGTAGCGGCCTATCGTCGGGTACTGGATAACCTGGACGGAGATAGAAGTCGGGCGGTTACCGAAGCCCTGGCTATTTTAAAAAACGATTTCGCCAGACCCAAAACCACCTACTATTATGATGATAATAAGCCCGATCAGTGGCTGAAGAGCGACCAGGCGGGGGGAACCGGTATTTTTTTGGGTACCCTTCGTTCTCTTCGGGGTAATGGAGACCAGAGAAGCGGCTTGGTGGACGATGGGGGGATTCATCTCCAGGTGGGAGATTCGGTTCGGTTTCATCGTCGGGACGATACGGAGCGAAAGTCCCACAAACTTACCCTGGTAGAACCCCGGGGAACCGAGGGCCTCTGGATTTCTGTTCCCGAGCCCTTTGATCAAGGGGACTCGGTTTACCTGATTCAAACCCGATCGATGACCAAACGGTATCCCCCCTTATTACCCCGAGATTTGGCTCCCTTTCGGCGGTTACCGGGCCGGGAAACAGCCCCCCCCGTATCGCTGGAAAAAAGTGAAAAAGCCGATCGATCCCTCTTTCCGCAGGGGGTGTACGCGGCGGTTTCCCGGTTGGAGGATCTTTACGTACTCCAATCGATCCGCCCCCTACGGGTTATGCTCCAGTACACCCAAAAGATAGCCCAGCGGCTTTTACAGGAAGCTTCGGAACCCTTGCCCTTTTCTAAGGGCGAGCTGATTCTTGTTTTGGATCCCCTCTTCCCCCAGGCTTTAGAGGAACGGTTTTCGGAAGAAATACCCGCCCTACTGAAGGCTGGATACACCCAATTTGTGGTGAATAATCTGGGACACCTTTCGTTTTTCCGGGGTACCGACGCGAAATTGATAGCCGGGCCTTACCTCTACACCTTCAACCGGTGGGCCTATAGTTTTATCACCTCCCTGGGCCTTTCGCAGGTTATCACTCCCTTGGAAAACAATCGGCAAAATCTAGAACGTACCGTGCCGGAAACGTGGCGGTCCCAGACCCTGGTTACCGTTTTCGCCTACCCGGCCCTTTTCAGAATTCGAGCCGATTTATCGCGGCTGTATAGGTTTCCCGTTTTTTCTGACGGAAGGGAAGAAAACTTTTCCCTTATTTCCTCGGAAGACGGTTCCTTCGTTTACCCCGAAAAGCCCTTTTCTATTGTGGACAAAATACCCTTCCTTCGGGAATCGGGATTTACCACTTTTATTTTGGACTTTTCCGGTCCTCCGCTGAAGAAATTGGACTATAGGGTTATCATGTCCTCGGCTAAGGAGGGGAAACCCATACCAAACACCACCCGCTTTAACTGGAAAGACGGGTTTTATTCCGTGGATGAACCCTTCTCGAAGGGCCCTGGGAAAACACCCTCCCATGAAACTGCTTCCGAAGATGGGATGGCGGAATCGACAGTGCCAACGAGACCCCAGACGGATTTCCGTGGGCCAGGCCGGCCCAAGCTACGGGAGGGACAAAAGTCCTCCCGTAGCTCCTACAAGGGATCCGACAAAGGAAACTTCAAAAAACCAGGGACTCCGTCTCGAGGACCTCGGCGGGGGAATCGGTAGGAACCGTTTCAGGATTTTCGACGCTGGATTGATCCGTATCCCCATCCTTTTTGAATTCGGGCCTAAATTCCACGTGTTCCGCCACGATCATGATTTTGGAATGGGGTTTTCCATCGGACCCATTCCAGCGTTCCTGTCGCAGTCGACCCACGACCCGGACTCCCCGGCCCTTGTGTCCCAGGCTGTAGCAATTTTCCGCCAGTTTGGACCAGGATTCCACCTCAAAAAAGCCTACTTCTTTTTCGTAGCCGTTGTCCTGTTTGTAAAAGCGATTGGAAGCCAGGCTAAAGGTACAAACCGGCGTTCCCTTGGGGGTAGAACGGAACAGGGGGTCCCGAACCAAATTTCCTTCGATTAGTACGGAATTCAAATTATTCATACAAGCCTCCCGACGTGTGTTCCGAGTCCCTAGGGGACCGGGGGCCCTTGCGGCCCGATGTATCGTCTTACCCTACATACGGAGGACTGCCGCAAAATGCTTTAATTGATTTGAAAAAAAAAGGCCTTTTCAAAGCTCTTGGAGTTTGAAAAGGCTCTTTTGACGTCCGGAATTCTCTTTTCGGGGATCAGCGTTATTAGACCGATCTTATTTTCGATTTTTCGGAAGCCGAAGGGCTTGCTTTTCTGACCTCCGAAGGAGGTTTTTCCACCGGCACCTGTTTGTCATAGGACCCTATCCAGTCGGAAAAGGATGAATAGGTCTCGGTAATCAATTTTACCAGGGGCGCGGTCATGTCTTGGGCGGTGGAGCCCAGGATGTATTCGACCAATTCGGTGTACAAGAGAGGATTTTTAATCAATTCCAAAAGTATTCTATAAGACTGTTGTCCTTCATTTTTAAAGACCCTCTTTAAGGATGTCCTGGCCCGTGGATAGTCGCGGTACAATTTGAGGAGATCCAAGAGGGCTGGATACCGAACCGCCGGTTTATTGGATTCGATTCGTGATAATAGTTCCATAACATCCCGCCGTTGTAGCTTTAGCACCTGAACGTACTTCGCCGTTCCTTCAATGATCCCCCCGACCGTATCGGACCAGAATTTGGCCTGCACAATGCTGGGGACCCGTAGAAGATCCCCCAGGGGCGCGGTGATGGTGGCCAGCGGAAGGGCTATGATACTGCGGAAAAAATTGGCCCTTATTACCCTTCGGTCAAAACCCCGCAGGGTGTTGTGGGCCACAATATATAGACTATTGGAGAAGGAGATGACCGAATATTTGGCAAAATTGTACAGCAGGCCCCCGACCAAAAAGGGCCAGAGAATATCGAATTCTTTTTTTACATAGCCCAACACCGGAACCGACACGCCGGTCCAGAATAGGGACCGGGCAATGTTGGCAAAGTCTACGCTGTGGATTTTCCAATCCTTAAAGTGTATGCCCCGGGTGGACATAAGGTCCGCTATGGCATTTCTAAAGGTGGTAATGCCAAACCATACCAGGCTGTAAAACAGACCGATGGATTGTAGGGCGATTAAAAAACCCGCCAGGACATAACTTAGGTTAATGAGGGATGGATTTAAATACCGCACCGCCCGGGCCAGGGGAATGGAGGTTTCTTCCTTTTCTAGCCCTGTTTTGTTATAGTACCCTTCGGATATTTTACCCATACAGATCAGCGGGGGGATTTTCGGAAAGCCCTTTTCTGGGCTTGTCCGCTCGGCCAGATAGATAAGCCGCGAAACCGGGGGGGGAAGGGTGATATGTCTTTTTGCGTATTTATTTTTAAATTTACCCTGTAGACGATCCTCAAAAATAAAGCCCATACCGGGTATTTTGGGATTTCGTCCCTTGGTATCGCTTCCCGCTATGGGCCGTAGCGTTTTGCCCTTTCCTGCCTGGGCCTTTTCGTTATACAGCGAAATAAAGTTGGAAAATTGTAGGAATTCCTCCGGATCCCGATGGATGCTATCCTGGAGATTATAAATCTCGACCTGGTCCAAAACCGTTCCGTGGTCTTGAATGAGCCGTTTTGCCCCCTCAAGGCCGTATTCCAAAGGACGGAGAAGCCTGATTTGGCAATCCGCCTTTTTAAGCAGGTTCGCCAGGCTGTCTATATCTTTAAAAACCGTTTCCGATTCCCCCAAGGCTCCCTTGGAAAAGAACCGATTTTGCAAGCCCATGGGACTTAAATTACGGTACTCTTCTTCCAATTGTTTAAATTTTTGTTCGGCCACCGAAAGATTCCATTCGGCGATAAGGTGTTTCCGATAATCCTCCCGGGCTTTTTCTAAAAACGCCTTGGTGTACAGGAGCCGATTATGCAGTATGGGTTTATAAATGGTGTAAAAATATTCACCGATATGATATTTATTCAAGCTCACCACAGAAATGAATCGTTTTAATTTTTTTTTGGAAATCCTTGGAACTCGATAGAGGGGAGAAGCCGGGAATGGATCGTTTAGTTCCTTTAGATCCGAATGGTTAAAATTATCAACTAATTTTTTTACGGTTTTTAAACGATTTTTTTGGTTTTCCCGGAGCCCCGTAAAAAAATCGCCTAATTGGTCACCCCTTTCTTTTAAAAAACGCCGTAAATCCGTTGCCCTATCCATGGGAGGTAGAAGGGCCATGAAATTGTAGGATTTGCCCTGGATGATACAGTCGAATTCGATGGCCACATCCACCCGAATCCCGGCGATTCTACCCGCCTCTAGGGCCTCTTCCATCATAAGATGGGAATCCACGTTATAGTAGGCGATGGTTAGCCGGGATATACCCTTGATAAAGGCGTCGATGATGAGCTGGGTTGGGTTTTTTCGCCCCGTACTCGCGGTGTCATGGACATGGGAATCCCACCCTAAATCCATGCTTTTTAGTTTTTTTCCCGTCTCGGGGACCTCGGGGATGTTCATCTCATCGCATAATTTTCGGATTACCTGGTGTTTACCCGGGGAGGATCGGGAAAAATCGTAGAGCAACTCCAGTTGGCGCCGGGGGTTGGAGCGGTTTTTCACCGCCTCTTTCATCAAAAGAATCTGAAGCCGGGCCGTATTCAGCGGCATGGCGATGGTTCGAGCGTGGAAGGCCACTTCCATAAGCCTTTTCAGGGACCGTAACCTGTTTAAGCGGGAACCGGAATCCAAAAAATTTATAACGGTTAAATACGCTTCCGCTATGGAGATCCGACGTTTTTGGAACTGCTTTGAGATGCCCAGGGGATGAAACTGGGAAAGCCCTTGGAGCGGTTCGGGGGTGTCGATTTTTCGGTTTAATTCCCGCTGTAGTTTGTATAATTCTTCGGAAAAACTGAGGGAATTCACCAAACGATTATAGGTTTTATACATGGGGGCACCTTATTTCAGTAAAAGTTTGGTAATATAGAGCTGAATGTAAATCCGCAGGGATTCTTTGGCGGGCAATTTTTGCAGTGTCGGTGTTTCTACCAGCGTATCGGCCAGCGCGGCGATCCGTTCGTCGGTAAAGGGGGCGGAGCGCAGGGAACGGATGGTTCTCCGCAGGTAATCCCGAATAAGGGAGTTCACATCTTCGGTTAAATTATTTTTTGCGTCCGGGTTTATGAGCCTATTCCATCGGTCCTGGGATTCCGCCAAATAACGATCCACCGTATAGCCCGAGGGCAGTAGCCTTCCCTGGGCTGTTTTTGCCGCCGCGGCCAGTTCTTTCCTTCGATCCACCTTACCGTTGGGGGCCCCTTCTTCGGAGGGTAACTCTTCTAAATTTTCAGCGCTTTCCTTTTTGGGTACCAGGGTCTTAGTAGCCCTGGTCCTTTTTTTCTTTTTGCCAAAATTTTTAAAAAACGCGATTATCCTGGATACGATGGGCATGGAATACCAGAAGGGAAGGAGCATCCGTACATCGATCAAAATATCCTTCCGTTTTAAAAGGAGTAGATCCGCCAGGGGGGCCAGGTTCCCCTTATAAAACAGCCGTGCCGCTTCGGGCACACCCCCCTCGGTTCCCTCCAATTCCTTGTATACCAGGTATAATTTTTGGTCCTGGAGCAGGGCCATTAAAGAGGGGACTTGAATATCCGCTAATTCGGCCAATTCCTTTTCAAAGGCTTCGTCATTTTCCATGGCCGCCTCGGTTTGGAAATTGCTCATCACTTTGAACCATCGTTGGGTAATCGCCGTCTTAATGCGGGGCCGGGCCTCCCCAAGAAGGCGAACACAGAGGGGAAGCATTTTTGATTTTTTTAAAAACCATCGTTCATCCTTAGGCCCCCGAAGGATGAGTAATTCGGGCAATTGTTCGTTTACCGAGGTGGTGGATTTGGTTTTTAGGTACTCCTCCAGGGCTTGCTGGGTATACTGCCCCAGGAGGGGGACGCCTTTTGTATCCGTAAGCCGGATTATATCGTCCACGGTGAACAGAAAGGGTGGTTTTTCTAAAGCCAGGTCCAGATTTTTAAAAGCCGTTTCCGCTTCCTTAGCCCTGGTGGCTTTGCCTTTGTAATAGTTATTGTAGACCTCTAAAATCATAAAGGCCTGCAGAGCCGCCGTATCCTCCGGAAGCCGGTCGTTTTTCTTTTTAATATCCCCCTTAACCAAACTGGCCATATAGGCCCAGAAAGAGAATGAAAAATCTCCCGCGTTTTCAATATCCCCCAGGGCGTCAAAGGGGCGAATGAGCAGTTGGTTCAGTTTTTCTTTAAGTTGACTTTCTTTACCCTGAAAGGCGGGGGCTAATTTATGCTGAACGTACTCCTTATTGTTATGGCTCCGGAGGTAATGACGAATCTTGAGAAGTGAAAGTTCCAAAAGCCGTTTAGAGATCATGGATGATAGGATTAAGGGGGAGCCGGTTCCTTCCGGTAGCACCAGTTTTAGGATGGGCAGGGGTGCCTCCGGAGGGCTGGCGATGTAGGTGCTCAGGTCCATCTCCATGTTTACCGTTTTTAATAAGGCCGGAGGTATGATGACCTTTAGGGACCCTTCGTCCGGGAAGGGTAATTCGGCGCTGTCATCGGCGGAACGGTAGGCCTGTTGGATCAGATCCACGTAGTACTGGTCCACCGAGATTTTTGTTCCCCCCTCATCGGTGATCAAACGGATCGTATTCGCTTCGGCTAAGCGGGGGAGTTCGGCCCATACTTTCCTGCTGGTATCCGTGCCCCATTGGCCCAGATCGGGCCGTTCCGCGGCGTACCGTTTGGCATATTTCTCCAAAAAGGTAATAAACACATCCACTGGAATTTCCGGGACGTGGGAACGGTTGGCGTAGAATCTTAGTATGGTATACAGGTCGGTGCCCTGACTCATGGTACTATCATAACCGGAATCGGGTAAAACGGCAATCATTCCCCGATAATTTGCCCCCGTGATATTGTGGTACCCATAAAACTAGGGTATTTTTACTACATGAGTCCCCTCTAAAAACCAATTGTTTTTAGAAGGGGCTTAAGCAATTCCTTACAGGAATTGCAATTTCAGCGGAACAATTCTAAAAACTGATGTTTTTAGAATTGTCTCAAAATTTTTGTTAGGAGTAGACGGATGTGCGGAATTGTGGGGTACACGGGACCTAAAAAGGCCACGGAAATTTTATTGGACGGTTTAAAACGGTTGGAATATAGGGGCTACGATTCGGCGGGTATCGCGGTACAAAACGCTGACGGATTGGTGGTCCATAAACGGATCGGTAAAATTCAGGATCTTCGAACCATTGTTCGGGATACCACCACCGGTACCTGCGGTATCGGGCATACCCGTTGGGCTACCCACGGGGGTGTGACGGATACAAACGCCCACCCCCATACGGATTCGTCCGGTAAAATCGCCATAGTCCACAACGGTATAATTGAAAATTATGGGCCCCTAAAAACCCAATTAGAGAGCCGGGGTGTGGTATTTAAAAGCGACACCGATAGCGAGGTTATCGCCCACCTGGTGGCCTATTATTATCAGGGAAATTTGGAAAAGGCGGTTCGATTGGCCCTTCAGCAGTTAAAGGGTACCTATGGGATCGCGGTGGTCCACCAGGACGAGCCCGATCGGATCGTGGGAGCCCGCAACGGGTCCCCCTTGGTGGTGGGGGTGGGGACTGGAGAGATGCTTTTGGCCTCCGACGTTTCGGCCATGATAGCCTACACCAAACAGGTGGTTTACCTGGAAGACGGTGAACTGGTTTCCATGAACCGGGATGAATTTTCCATCACCGATATCAACGACCAGAGGGTGGATAAAAAGGTCGATGAAATCACCTGGGATCTGGCGTCCATCGAAAAAGACGGGTTTACCTGGTTTATGGAAAAGGAAATTTTCGAGCAGGGGGATTCGATTTTTCGTACCCTGAGCGGACGTTTGGATACCGAATACGCCACCGGTAAACTCGGGGGCCTTAACATGACCAGCCGCGAATTGTTGGCTGTCCGGAGGGTTAAAATTGTCGCCGCCGGTACCAGCTGGCACGCTGGCCTTGTGGGGGCCTACCTAATCGAATCCATAGCCCGTATTCCCGCCCAGGCGGAGCTTTCCAGCGAATTACGGTACCGAAATTCGGTAGTGGAGCCGGATACCATCTATTTCGCCGTTACCCAGTCCGGGGAAACGGCGGATACCCTGTACGCTCTTCGGGAATTGAAACGGAAGGGAGCCCGGGTCTTGGGTATTTGTAACGCCGTGGGTTCCACCATAGCCCGGGAATCCGATGGGGGAGTGTATACCCACGCGGGGCCCGAGATCGCCGTGGCCAGCACCAAGGCCTTTACCAGCCAGCTCGCGGTGTTCTACGTTTTTGCCCTGATGATGGCCCGAATGCGGGATCTGTCCTTTTCCGCGGGCCTCCGTTTTGTCAAGGAACTCCAGTCGGTGCCCGACAAGGTCCGGGAAGTGTTGACCCTGCGGGACCAAATACAGGCCCTGGCAAAAAAATATTACCGAGCCCGGGATTTTATGTTTTTAGGTCGGGGCCTCGAGTACCCCGTGGCGTTGGAAGGGGCCTTAAAACTAAAAGAAATCTCCTACATCCACGCGGAGGGCTATTCGGCCGGGGAAATTAAGCATGGTCCTATCGCCCTCATAAACGAGGATACCCCCACCATTTTCCTGGTCCCCGAGGATTCGCTCCGAGATAAGGTACTTTCCAACATGAAGGAGATACGGGCCCGGAAGGGACCGATTATTGCCCTCTGCACCCAGGGGGATACGGAAGCCGCGGCCTTGGCGGACGAGGTGCTGTTCATACCCCGGGTGGATGAACTGTTTTATCCCTTCCTCCTTATCATTCCCCTCCAACTTTTTGCCTATTTCTGCGCCCTGGAATTGGGACGGGATGTGGACCAGCCGAGGAATCTGGCAAAAAGCGTGACGGTAGAGTAAACTTTGATACCGTGGAAAGTCTAGGGATCAAAATAGTCAAGCTCCTCTTGGCGGTTTCGCTGGCCGGTGGTCCCGTTTTTGCCGTACCCCCGTCGTTTCATGGAGCCTTTTTATCCCAGGGAACGGAACTACGGCGGGGACTACCTGGTTTGGGGGAGAATGCTATTCCCGCCTGGTTTGGGGAGTATCGGTTTACCATCCCCGAGGGGCCATCGTCCTTTTCCGTGTGGGCTACCAACGAGGGTCTGTATTTTTCACCCCAAGAGTGGACAAGCAGGACCTGGGGAACCCTGCGGGGTTTAGAAAAAAACGATCCCCGGGGGACGCTGGTTGTTTTGCCGACTCCCCAGGGGTTTGTGGGGGGCCAGTGGAATGTATTTTTTTTGATACCCCCAACAAAAAAACCGGCTTCCCCGGGGACTTCTGTAGAAAACGTCCTATTTCGCGCCTACTTAGATCGGTTTACCTACTTTTTGGCAAACGTTCAAAGGGTTTCCGACGTTTCCCTTCCGGCGCTTATAGAGTTTTAGCTCTTTTTTTCCGCAATGCCGGCTTCCGAAAGACCGTACCCTTCGTTGTGATTCTCCCCCTCTCCGGCGGGTTCCACGTGGACCATGATATCGTACACCCCGTCAACGGTAGCCTTAATCGCCCGTTCCACCTCGGTGGCTATATGGTGGGCTTCCCGGACGGTTAAATGGGGGTCCACTTCTATATCGATATCTATATCCCAAAGTCCCGCGATCTTTCGCATCCGGGTCCGGTGGGGGTTTCCCGCCCCTTTTATCGAACGGACCGCTTCAAAAACTATGGAATAGGGCCCCGTATCATCGGTTCCGTCCATCAATTCCACGTTCACTTCCAAAAAAATACCGATGGCGTTTTTGATTACCCACAGACCTACCGCGATGGCTACGATAGAATCGATAAGGCCCACGTGGAACAGCATGGAAACGCTGACTCCAACGAGTACCCCGGCAGATGTCAGTACATCCCCCAGCATGTTTTTTCCATTGGCGGTTAGCATGGCGGAGGAGGCCTTTTTTCCTAAGAAAAATTGACTATAGGCCAGGGCTACCTTCCCGATGATAGAACCAAGGGTTACGAAGAGGGCTGGGGCCGAGGGAATCGGTATATCCTTTTTTGATAAAATTGTATCCAGGGCGTTTAGGATCAACTGGCCCCCGGCAAAAAAAAGAACAAACGCCAGGATGGTCGTGGCCATGGTTTCCGCCCGACCGTGACCCCAGGGGTGCTCCTGATCGGCGGGGCGGGAAATTATGCCCGCCACGAAAAGGGACATGAGGGCAATTGCCACGTCGGCGGAAGAGTCAATACCGTCCCCCACCACCGCGAGACTTCCCGCCAGGTTCCCCACGACTATTTTTAGGGTCGCTAAAATCGCGTTTCCAATCAACGCGATAAGCGAGGCTGTCCGGATGATATCAATTCGAATGTTTGAACTTTCTGTGCTTAATTGCATTGGGGGAATATAGACAATTAACCGTAAAAGGGCAATTGGGGCCCTCTGATAACTCTGTTAGGAATCAGAAGGCCCTGAAAAGGGGAACGAACCCTGGTCTCCCCCCTATTCGGTCCCCTCGTTCCAGTGACCGATTTTTCGAATTTTTAGATTTCTATACCGAACCAGGACCGAAGGATTCCGGGAGCAGAGATCGTCCAGTTCTCGAACTAACACTTCTTTTATCCTTTGGGCCGCCCCGTCCTTATCCAGGTGGGCTCCGCCCTCCGGTTCGTCTATAAGGCCGTTGACCACCTTAAAGTCCAATAGGTCCCCACTGGTGATCCGGAGCATGACCGCCGCGTCCTTGGCCTTGGTCGAATCCCGCAGGAGGATGGATGCGCACCCCTCGGGACTAATAACCGAGTAGACGGCGTTTTCCAACATGTAGATCTTATCGCCTACGCAAATTCCCAGGGCTCCGCCGGAACCCCCTTCGCCGATAATGACGCAGACGATGGGGGTCTTTAGCTGGCTAAATTCCCGGAGGTTCCGGGCTATGGCTTCCCCAATACCCCGTTCTTCCGCCCCCAGCCCCGGATAGGCCCCCGAGGTATCCACAAAGGTAACGATGGGCCGGTGGAATTTTTCTGCCTGTTTCGCCAACCGCAGGGCCTTCCGGTACCCCTCCGGGTTGGCCATCCCGTGGTTGCGGAAAATATTCTCTTTTAACGTACGCCCCTTTTGGTTGGCGATAATGGTCACGGGGCGCCCGTTTAAAAAGCCCAAACCGCCCACGATGGCTGGGTCGTCGGCAAAGTACCTGTCCCCGTGGAGTTCTATAAAGTCGTCAAAAATCCGTTCGATATAATCCAGCGCGTAGGGGCGGTCGGGATGACGGGCCAATTCGACCCGTTTCCACACCTGTTCGGACTGGGAAGCGGTTTTGACCTTCGTTTCCAGCTGGGATAACTCTTCCGTCACGTCGAGGCCCGATTCTTCGGCCAATTTTTTTAGTTCCTGGAGCTTCTTAGCCAGTTTGTCCGTATTGGGCATGCTCATTCCTCACTTTTTTAGGCGCCACACCCGCAGGTATGCAGATCGATAAGCCGGGATAGCAGGGCTCTCTGTTCCTTCCGGGGAACAATGCGGTCCACAAATCCCTTTTCCAACTGAAATTCCGCCCGCTGAAACCCCTCGGGCAATTTTTGCCGTATCGTTCCTTCTATAACCCGGGGACCCGCGAAGCCGATAAGGGCCCCCGGTTCCGCCAGGGTTACGTCGGCGAGCATGGCGAAACTGGCGGTAACCCCGCCGGTGGTGGGATCGCAGAGTACAATAAAAAAGGGTACGCCGGCCTTATCCAACTCTGCGGCGGCGCTGGCGGTTTTGGCCATCTGCATGAGGGAAAAAATACCCTCCTGCATCCGGGCTCCGCCGGAGGTCGCGTAGATAATGACGGGCAACCGTTCGTCCGCCCCCTTTAGAAGGGCCCGACTAACCTTTTCGCCAACCACCGATCCCATGGAACCGCCCATAAAGGTAAAGGACATAAGGCCCAACACCACATTTTTGTTTTCAATGGTACAGGTCCCGGTGATAACCGCTTCCTTCATCCGGGCCTTTTTTTCCGCCTCCGAAAGTTTTTCTTCGTACCCCGCCAGGTCGATGGGGTTAAGGGACCGCAGGTTAGCGGAAAATTCGACAAAACTTCCCGGATCGGCTATATAGGCTATCCGGTCCATCGGTTCCATACGATAGTGGTATCCGCAGGATGGACAGGTTTTTAAGGCGGCGTCGATGGCCTGTGGATCGTGGGTTGCCCCGCAGGATGGACAGGGTACGTTTTCAGCGGACATGTTCCACCTCCTTTTCAATTTCAGCGTAAAAGGCCGTACCAAAGTTCCCAGATCGGAACGTAGGGTGGTTGATAATCCACCGTTGTTGCTGGGCGTTGGTCTTTATGCCCCCTATGGATAGTTCCCCCAGGGCCCTATCCATCCTGGCCAGCGCCCGTTCTCGATTCGATCCGTGAACGATAAGTTTTCCAACCATGGAATCGTAGTGAGGGGGGACGGTACAACCGTTGTAGAGGAAGGAATCCCACCGGACCCCCGGTCCACCGGGAACGTCCAGTCGGCTAATGGTGCCGGGGGTAAGGGCGTTGATGCGGCATTCTATGGACCAACCGTTTATGGTGATGCTTTGGGGATCCACTTCAAGACGGCCTTCGGTGCAGGCCAAAATCTGTTGACGGATTATATCAACCCCGGTGACGTACTCGCTGACCGGATGTTCCACCTGTACCCGGGCGTTGACTTCCATAAAGTAGAAATCCTTTCCCGATACGAGGAATTCGATAGTTCCGGCGCCCTGGTACCGTAATTCCCGGAACATTCGAACCGCTCCCTCGGCCATTCGACGGCGCATATCGTCGTCCACCCCCGGAGAGGGGCTTTCTTCTATCAACTTTTGATGCCGTTTCTGGACTGAACAATCCCGTTCTCCCAGGACCGCCACGGTTCCATTCCCATCGGCGATAATTTGCAGTTCCACGTGCCGGGGATTTTCCAGGTACCGTTCTATAAAAACCGTGCCGTCGGCAAAATTCGCTTCCGCTTCCCGGCTAGCGATGGCCAAATTTTCCGGCAATTCGGCGGAGGATCGCACGATGCGCATACCCTTGCCGCCACCGCCTGCGGCGGCCTTTATAATAACCGGGTACCCTAGTTTTTCTGCGGCGGCCACAGCCTTGGCGCTATCCGAAACGGCCCCCTCGGTTCCCGGGGTGATAGGCAGGCCGTATTTTTTTGCCGTATTTCGAGCCTGGACCTTATCACCCAGGAGGTCGATCACTTCCGGGTCGGGACCGATAAAAATCAAGCCCTCCTTTTTTACCGCCCGGGCAAAGTCGGCGTTTTCCGACAAAAACCCGACTCCCGGATGAATGGCCTGGCAGGAGGAACGGAGGGCCGCCATGATAAGATTTTCCCGGACCAAATAACTTTTTGCCGAAGCGGGGGGACCGATACAGATGGCCTTATCCGCTAGACGGACGTGCAGGTTATCCTTATCGGCGGTGGAATAGACCGCCACGGTCTCGATTCCCATTTCTCGGCAGGTTCTGATAACACGGACCGCGATTTCGCCACGGTTCGCGATGAGTAGGCGTTGTATCACCGGTTATGCTCCGTTACAGCCGTTTTACTTCGAACAGGGGCTGTCCGTACTCGACCAGGGAGCCGTTCTCCGCTTTTACCGATAGAATTTCGCAATCAAACTCCGCTTCCAGGTGGTTCATCATTTTCATGGCCTCCAGAATACAGATCGTTTGACCCGCCTTAACCCTGCTCCCCTTTTCCACAAAGGCCGGGGCGTCGGGCCCCGGGGACCGGTAAAAGGTTGCCACGATGGGACTGGTGATCAGCTCGGCCCCTTCGCTGGCCAAATCGATATGGGCCGGGAGACCTAAATGGATAGGAGCTTCCGGGGGCACCGCCGCTACGGCGGGGCCTCCAGCGTTCGGCGCGGGGGCTGGAACCGGAGCCCCAGGGGTAACCGTCACAGGTCGGTGGACCACGGCGCTTTCTTTGCGAAGGACCAAGTGAAGGGGCCCTTCGTCCAGTTCCAGCTCCACCAGTTGTCCGGAGCTAAATTTGTCTATCAACGCTAATATTGTTCGATCGTCCATGGTTACTCCTATTAAATACCCGAGGGATCCACATCCGCTTCGTAATCCACTCCGGGGACGTCGAAGCCGTGGGCTTCCAGAAAATCGTGTTTAAAACCCTCCACATCGGCCAGTTGGAACAGGTTTTCTTCGTTAATTTTATCCATCCGTTCTTTGGTTTCCCGTTGTACATCCTCCCGCATTTCCCAGTCGTCGATCCGAATGCGGCGTTCCGAATCCACGCTCACCTTTTTTGCGTCCTGGGCCGCGGCGGCCGTATACAGCCGGTCCCGGTAGAGGCGGGTAAGCTGTTCGATGCACCCTTCGTGGATGCCCTTTTCTTTCATCACCTTGAATAGACTGGAGATATACAGGGGAATGATGGGGATAACCGCGCTCGCCCGGGTTACCAGGGCCTTGTTAACCGACACCCACGCGGCGCCCCCCGTTTTGGAAAGCCGGTCATGGAGAATATGGGACGTTTTCTCTAGGTGTTCCTTAGCCCGGCCGATGGTTCCATTTTTATAAATAGCCCAGGAAAGTTCCGGCCCCAGATACGTATACGCCACGGTTCGAACCCTAGGGGACAGGAGTCCCGCCGCGTCCAACGCGTCGATCCACAGTTCCCAGTCTTCGCCGCCCATGACCTTTACCGTATGGGCTATCTCCTCTTCCGTGGCCGGGTCGGCGCTGGCTATGGTGATTTTTCCGGTCAGCATGTCCATGGTCTTGCCCGAGTACGCCGCTCCGATGGGTTTAATGACCGACCGGTACATGATCCCGTCCCGGGGATCCGTACGTACGGGGGAGGCCAGGGAATAGACGATCAGGTCAACCTGGGGGGCCATGCCAGCCTGGGCGGCCACGTCCTTTAGCGCGGCGATCACCTGGGCCTTCATATCGTTGGAAAAGGCGTCCCCATCCAGGGTTTTGGAGATTAAACCCGCCTTGGCGGCTTCGGCGTCGAAGGCCAGGTTGTCGTACCATCCGGGGGTTCCGCTTTTGGTGGCCGTTCCGGCCTTTTCAAAGGAGACCCCCACCGTGGCGGCTCCATAACCGAAGGCTACGCCGATCCGGCTTGCCAAGCCGTACCCCGTGGAGCAACCCAGTACCAAGGCCAATTTGGGAGCCCCCGGCACTGCGGCTTTTCGGGCTTCCAGGGGGCTCTTGCCCCCCGCCAAATGTTCCCGTACGTAGTTAATTTGATTCCGTACCATGGTAGCGCACCCCTGGGGATGGCTATTGAGGCAGATATTGTTCCGGATCATCGGTTTTATTTGCATGGGATACTCCTCTATTATTTTACTATTTTGCCGTGCCGGAGGGGGTAACCGTATCGGCGCTACCGACCAGACAGAGCCACTCCGCTTCGGCGGCCAACTCGGAACCCACGTAGGCTTTCCCCGCCTGCTTGATCATTTTACCCGATACCCGAAGGTTTTCGATCTCCAGGCGTACCTCTTCCCCCGGGCGAACCTGGCGACGAAATTTAGCCTTGTCGACCGTGGCTAGGAAAAAAAGGGCGTCTTCCCCCAGGACTCCGAGCTTCCGGAGTCCCGCACCCCCGGCTTGGGCCATGGTTTCGATGAGAATGACCCCCGGAACCACGGGATACTGGGGAAAATGCCCCTGGAAAAAGAATTCCCTTTCCGTGTACACGTGGCGAGCCACGATCCGTTCTTTGGAGGTCTCGTCGATGGTATCCACAAAAAGAAAGGGAGCGCGGTGGGGCAAGAGTTCCTCAATCTCGTTCATGGATACTTCCTAAAAACTACCACCCCGTTGTGGCCCCCGAAACCCAGGGAACCCGACGCGGCTACCTGGATGGACCCGTATTGTACCGCATTGGGGACATAGTCCAAATCGCACTGGGGATCCGGATTGTCCAGGTTGATCGTGGGGGGATAAAACCCATCCCGAATCGCAAGAATCGATGCTATGGCTTCCATTCCCCCGCCCCCGGCGATACAGTGACCAGTCATGCTCTTGGTACTGGAAATCTTCATTTTATAGGCGTGGTCACCGAAGGCAATTTTGATCATCTTTGTTTCCGTGGGGTCGTTGATCTCCGTGGAGGTCCCATGGGCGTTGTAATATTGAACCTCCTCGGGCTTTACTCCTGCGTCCCGTAGGGCCAGTTTTATGGCCAACGCTCCACCCTCACCCGTGGGATCCGGGGCCGTGATATGGTACGCGTCCGCCGAGGCTCCGTATCCGGCAAATTCCACGAGAATCTCGGCCCCCCGATTTTTGGCGTGCTCTTCGCTCTCCAAAATAAGGATCCCCGCCCCTTCGCCCATTACAAAGCCGTCCCGGTCTGCGTCAAAGGGCCTGCTGGCCTTTTCCGGTTCATCGTTCCGTTTGGTTGAAAGGGCTTTGAGCATTTGGAAACCCGCTACGGCGAAGGGGACAATGGCCGCTTCGGTTCCTCCGGCGATCACCACGTCGCAACGGCCCGAACGGATCAGATCCAGGGCCTGTCCCAGGGCGTCGGTCCCCGAAGCGCAGGCCGTAACCTGGGTAAACGCGGGTCCGTGGGTCCCGTATATCATGGAGATATTTCCCGCCGCTTCGTTCCCGATCATCAGGGGGACGGTGAGGGGGGGCATCCGTTTGGGTCCCGCGGAAAACAGTTTTCGGTAGGATTCTTCCACAATTTCGAACCCTCCGATTCCATTACCAATGACCACTCCCGTTCGATCGGGGTCACATTTTAGTTGTTTTTTTTCACCCTCCGCCTTAGGGGGGGCCACCAATTTGGCTTGATCCATAGCTTGAGAAGCGGCGGCTACGGCGAATTGGGTAAATCGGGCCATTTTGCGGGCCTCTTTTCGATCGATCCAAAGGGAGGGATCGAAATTTTTTACTTCCCCCCCTATTTTAACGTCGTATTCCGATGTATCGAAACTGGTGATTTTTCCTACACCACTTTTCCCTGCCTTAAGGGCGGCTTCAAATTCCGCGATGGAATTTCCGATGGGTGAAATAACGCCCATACCGGTTACCACGACCCGTTTATTCATTCTGGCCTCCATTAAATAAACATGCCGCCGTCGACGGCAAAAACTTGTCCCGTAATATACGTTGCTTCATCGCTGGCTAAAAAGAGCGCCATATTCGCGACATCCTCGGCTTTTCCCAGCCGCTTTAGGGGAATGTGCTCGATCAATTTTTCCTTAGCCCCTTCGTTTATCGCATCGGTCATATCGGTGACGATATACCCGGGGGCTATGGCGTTAACCCGGACCCCCCGGCTGGCTACTTCCTGGGCTAGGCTCTTGGTAAGCCCGATAAGTCCCGCCTTGCTGGCCGCGTAGTTAACCTGTCCACCGTTCCCGTGGATCCCCACCACGCTGGACATGTTGATGATGGACCCCGCTTTGCGGCGTATCATATCCCGTCCCACCGTCCGGGCGATTAAAAAAGCCCCGGTCAGGTTCACGTCCAGAACCCTTTGAAAATCTTCCAGGCTCATCCGGAACGCCAAGCCGTCTTTGGTAATCCCCGCGTTGTTCACCAGGATATCAAACCCCTCCGCTTCCTTTAAGGCCCGATCGATGATCGGTTCCAGTTCCGCCAGGTTTCCCACATCCGCGACGATCCAGTGGAGTCGCCCTGGGGAAGCGCGTAAGCGTTCCGCCAGATCCGCTGGTTCCTTGGTTCCCAGGCCCCAAACCTGGGCCCCCTCGGCGAGGTATCGGTCCGCGATTGCTCGGCCTATACCCCGGGACGCCCCCGTCACGAGGGCTTTTTTTCCTTCTAATCTCATCCCTTTTTTCCTTTTAATTAATGAGACAATTCTAAAAACATCAGTTTTTAGAATTGTTCCGCTGAAATCGCAATTCCTGTAAGGAATTGCTTAAGTCCCCTCTAAAAACAATTGGTTTTTTGAGGGGACTCTTTATTGGTTCAACGCGGCAAGAACCGCTTCGATATCAACCAGGGTACCTGCGGTATAACAGGGAATGGGGCTTCCAAAATCCTTCCATAAACCCTGGAGTACCTTACCGGGACCCACCTCCAAAACCGCCTGAGGATTTAATTCCCCCAAAGCCCCTTCTTCCAGGGTCCAGCGAACCGGTTCGGTAATTTGTCGGAGGGCCAGGGCTTTGGCCTCCGCTCCTGAAAAAACGCGTTTACCCGTTACGTTGGAGAAGAGGGGAAGCTGGGGGTCCTTAAAGGAAACCGCTTCCAACAGGGGGCCAAATTCATCCACCGCTTCGGCTATGAGGGGCGAATGGAAGGGCCCCGCTACCGCCAAGCGTAAAACCCTCCGGGCTCCGGCTTCCTTAAACCGCTTTTCCGCTTCCGCCAAGCTAGCGGCGGTTCCCGCCACGACCACCTGTTTGGGGGAATTGAAGTTCGCTCCGTATAGATCCTTTAGACCCTCGGCGGACCACTGGGCGATCAGGGATTCCACCTGTTCGGGGGACAGACCCAAAACCGCCGCCATTCCCGGGGCGTTGGACCCTTCGGAACCGGCACTCCGTTCGGCGATGCGCTCGGCGGCCCTCTGCATAGCCGCTCCCCGCCGAGTTACGAGGGACAAACAATCTTCCACCGAAAGAACCCCCGTTACGGCCAGGGCCGCGTATTCTCCCAGACTGAACCCCGCGCAGGCCCTGGGGGAAACACCCCGTTCTTGGAGCACCGTCGCCGCCGCTATATTGGCTATCGTTATGGCCGGTTGGGACACGTCGGTCCTCTTTAACGTGTCCGCGTCGGAATTCCGTAACAGGGCCTCTAGATCCTGGCCCGCCGCTTGGGAAGCGGCTTTAAACAAACGCTGGACCGAAGCGTAAGCTTCCAGCAGATCCATGGCCATAAGAGGATATTGGGCCCCCTGGCCGGGGAATAAAAAGGCCGCCGAACTACCCGAATTTACCATAGTATAAGATTCCCTCCGTAGGTCAGCCCCGCGCCAAAGCCCAGGGTCATAATCAGATCACCCTTTTGTATTTTCCCGCTTCGGTTTAGCTCGTCCAGGGCGATGGGGACGGAGGCGGAGGAGGTGTTGGCGTATTCTTCGATGTTAAGGAAAAACTTTTCCTCCGGAATACCCAATCGTTTTGCCGCCGCTTGGACAATCCGGGCGTTAGCCTGGTGGGGTACAATACGGCTCACATCATCGATGGTAAGGCCTTCCGCCTTCAATAATTTTTCAATGGTATCCGTAATTACCCGGACGGCGAAGTTGTAGACCGCCCGACCGTTCATAAAAATATGGGGCGGTACATCGATGGTTTCCCCTTTTACGTAGGGTTTCCGGGTTCCACCCCGTTCCATGATCAAGTGTTCCGCCCCGGACCCCTCGGCCCCTAAAATTGAATAAAATAGGCCCCGTTTCCCCGGCCCAGAGGAGGGCGCGTCGGTTTTTTCCAAAATAACCGCCCCCGCTCCATCGCCAAAAAGGACCGCCGAACCCCGGTCAGACCAATCGGTTATCCGGGTAAGTATTTCAGCCCCTAAAACCAGGGCTCGTTTTTTATTCTTCCCGATGGATAACATTCCCGCCGTAGCATCCAGGGCGTAAATAAACCCCGTACACCCGGCCCCTACGTCCATGGCCCCCGCTTTGGTGGCCCCTAATTTGTCTTGGACCACGCAAGCCGTGGCGGGAAACCCAAAGTAGTCCCCGCTAGCGGTGGCTACCACGATCAAATCCAAGGATTGGGCCGCCGCTTCCATGGATCCCCCTAAGCTGGGGTCCTTTTCCAAAAGCATTTCCAGAGCGTGTTTTGACGCTTCCAAAGCCAAATCGCTCGTGGCGACCGAATCGTCGGCGATATGTCGAGACCCTATTCCCGTATGGGAGCGGATCCACTCGTCCGAGGTATCCAATTGGGTGGCTAAATCGTCGTTGGTAACGCGACGGGATGGAATTCCCTTGCCCGTCGCAATAATCTCTATGGCCATACTAATCCTCACTTATGACATTATGTCTATGTTTTGTCGAAATAACTTTTATAGAATAACAATATTGATAGAAATGTCAAGGTAAGCGTGTCTTACCCCCGGGGGCGAATAATGTAAAAATATGACGTGGGCCTTGACAAAGGAACGTCCCATTGGTATGTTAGTGATAGATAACTAACAATCGAGTTGGGGTGGGAAGGATGAACGATCGGCAGAATGAAATTGTGGCGGAAACCCTGAAGTTGATTTCCCAGCGGGGTATCCAGGAATTAACGATAAAAAGAATCGCCACCGCTATCGGGGTAACCGAACCGGCCATCTACCGTCATTTCGCGTCCAAGTCCGATATCCTGCAGGCCGTGGTGGATAAGATTGAGGAAACCCGTAACGCGGTGGTCCTGGGGGCGACCAAAGAACAGGGCGATGTTTCGGCGATTTTTCACGCCTTTTTTATCGGCCAAGCGCGACTCTTTGAACGGGAACCCACCTTAACGGTCATTTTATTTTCCGAAGATATTTTTTGTAGCGATGGGATTCTTTTCCAACGTATAAAGACCACGATGGATCAAACCATCCGGTGGATTCAAGATCATCTGGAAAGGGGGAAACAAAGCGGGGAGTTCAAAAAGAGTGTGGACAGCGGGACCACCGCGCTCATGTTGATCGGGGGCTTTCGGTTGCTGGTTTCCACCTGGAGGATGGAAAATTTTTCATTTCCCCTGGAGGACCGGACCAGGGCGTTTGTGGATTCGGCGAAGGAACTCCTTCGGGACCGTCATTGACCAGGGAGGGAGCAATTTTGAGTCCCCTCTAAAAACCAATTGTTTTTAGAATTGTTTCAATTTTGTTTGACCAATTCCGCATATATTCCATTTAAAACGCTTTTTTGCTTAAAAGGTTAGTGATAGATAACTAACCTGTTAGAACGCTTTCACACAAAAGGAGAGGGGAGGATGGTACATGAAACAATTTTTTAAATGGGCGGCCCGTAGGCCTGTTTGGGTTCTGGTGATAACCGCTTTCATCACGGTATTAGCGGTTTTGGAAATTCGATCCAACGTACGGATGGAAACCAATTTGGACGAATACATGCCCAAGGACCATCCGGCTTTTGTCTACAGCGACAAGGCTGATGAACGGTTTCGCATCCGGGATGCGATTCTTATCGCGGTTGAACATCCGGTCTCGGTGTACAACCCGGAAACCCTGGGGAAAATCGTAGCCCTGGAGGATGATCTGGCCCAATTCAAGGAGATCGAGGCTCCGGATATCCGGTCTCTCCATACGGCGGATAATATTGTGGGAAGTGCCGATGGTCTGGATGTGCGAAAATTCTACACCGACGTACCTACCACAGCCCAGGAAGCGGCGGCCATCGGCCAAATGGTTCGGGAAAATACGATGGTCTATGGCCGTCTGGTTTCCAAGGACGAAAAAACGACCCTGGTGATTGTGGATTTGGCCAAGGGGCGATTCTCCCAGGATCTTTACAACCGTATTCTATCCCTGGCAAAGAAATACCAGGGCCCGGAACGGATATACGTGGCTGGCCGCCCCATTGTTGAAGGGACCATGGCTATCTTAGGGCCCCGGGATATGGCCCGCATGGGTCCCCTGGTGATTTTGGTTATCACTCTGGTGCTCTTTTTGGTTTTGCGGCGCCTTTCCCGGACAATTCTGGTTCTGGCTGTGGTCCTCTGCAGTACCCTGTGGGCCTTTGGCTTAATGCTAGCGGTAGGAGTTCCCATCTATACGGTCTCCATCATGATTCCCGTTATGCTAATAGCCATAGGAGTCGCCTACGGGATCCATCTGTATAACCAAATTGATTATTTCACCCGTCAAAATCCCAACGCGGATCGGTACTCCGTCGTGACGAACGTAATAGACGTAATCTTTAGTCCCGTGCTTTTTGCCGCCCTGACTACTATGGCGGGCTTTATCTCCCTTTTAACTTCCCAGGTTTTCCCGGTTAAATGGTTCGGCGTATTTTCCGCCTTCGGCGTTTTAATGGAACTGATATTGACTATGCTATTGATTCCCGCAGGGATTATGCTGTTTGGAACCAAAAAGGGAGCTAAAAGCGAGGTTAAAAAGACAGTTACCGGAAGCTCGATTTCCAACGACGGGACAAAGGCCGTGATACTTGAAAAACCGAATGGGCTTGGAA
>Ga0078972_1004809_pt1 | contig 35871 bp, 29 predicted proteins | sample YelNatPaOPGAMG01_FD_67568 | JGI IMG/M metagenome (GOLD analysis project Ga0078972, IMG submission 67568) | Hot spring thermophilic microbial communities from Obsidian Pool, Yellowstone National Park, USA - OP-RAMG-01 (SPADES assembly) (version 2) | ecosystem: Environmental > Aquatic > Thermal...
GGTTGTTCTTCCCCAACACCTTCGTGATCGCCGCCGTCAAGGTCGTCTTGCCATGATCGATGTGGCCGATCGTGCCGATGTTCATGTGCGGCTTGCTGCGATCGAATTTTTCCTTCGCCATTGTCCTGGACCTTTCCTTAAAACGCGCGGCGTCGCCCGGGCGGCCGCGATCGCCTCTCTCTCTCAGCCATCCTCGAAAACGGCATGTTTTGGGGAACTGAGATGCTGGAATTGAATCTGGAGCCGATGACCGGGATTGAACCGGTGACCTCGTCCTTACCAAGGACGCGCTCTACCAACTGAGCTACATCGGCCCACTGGTGGACGGGGGAGGATTCGAACCTCCGTAGCCCGCAAGGGGCGGCAGGTTTACAGCCTGCTGCCATTAACCACTCGGCCACCCGTCCAAAAGAAAAATCGTTTGCCGCAGCGAGATGCTGGAGCTGGCGGAGGGATTTGAACCCACGACCCTCTGATTACAAATCAGATGCTCTACCAGCTGAGCTACGCCAGCGGGGCGGAATTTTTACTATACCAAAATCCGGGGATCAAAAAAGAGGGCAGACGCATTTTCCTCCCCGCGCGCCCGCCGCCTTCGGATCCGCCGCCAGTCTTATATAACGATGGAGCGGGAGACGGGAATCGAACCCGCAACCAACAGCTTGGAAGGCTGTGACTCTACCATTGAGTTACTCCCGCTTGCCAAGCTTCATTCTACACCGGCAGGCGAGGATTTCGGAACCGCTCCGCCATTGATTCGCGCACGGGGCTGCCGCTCTCCTCCGGGCCTCCGGCGTGAGCGGCGATCCGCCTCCGGGCTGAACCGCTGCGCCGTCGGCTCGTCCACGGGGCTGCCGCTCTCCTCCGGGCCTCCGGCCTGAGCGGCGATCCGCCTCCGGGCGAGGATTTCCGAACCGCTCCGCCGTCGATTGGTCCACGGGGCTGCCGCTCTCCTCCGGGCCTCCGGCGTGAGCGGCGATCCGCCTCCGGGCTGAACCGCTGCGCCGTCGATTCGTCCACGGGGCTGCCGCTCTCCTCCGGGCCTCCGGCGTGAGCGGCGATCCGCCTCCGCCATGCCCCGATCGACCACAGTGCAAACAAAACGCCTCACTCTTGTTCCCGTTTCGGCCGATTTCCCGTCTAAACAGCGGTTGACAACCGTTTTCCGGTCCGCTAAGATTTCTAAAGTACTGATCTATCAACGCTTTGTCCGTGACAGATCAAGGTGGTAGCAAACTGAGCTCGCTCCCAGGCAACGCTTCGATGACGACTCTTGCTTACTGGAACGCCGTCGGCACCGCCGCTATCGCCCCTCGCCGCCGCTCCGGACCGTTGATGGATTCGCGAGAATTGCGGAGACTCGGCCATGGCCAGCAAGCAAGATGACCCCCGTATGAGACCTCAACCTTCCCAACCGGAGGAAGACTACGAGCATCTGATTGAGGATTACAGTCATTTTGCGCCACCATCGGAAGGCGAGCTCTTCGAGGGGCGCGTCCTGAAGGTTACCGAAAAGGAAGTCATCGTCGATTTCGGCTACAAATCCGAAGGTCTCGTTCCCATCGAACAATTCACGCATGCCGGCGGCCAGGTCTCCATTCAGCCCGGCGACCTGATCGACGTCATGATCGACCGCCACGGGCCCGAACCGGAAGGCTACGTGCTGCTGTCGCACGAAAAAGCCACGCGCCTGCGCGCCTGGGACAATCTCGAGAAAGCGCATCGCGAAGGCCTGCTGGTCTCCGGACGCGTGCTCGGCCGCATCAAGGGCGGCCTCTCGGTCGATGTCGGCGTGAAGGCGTTCATGCCCAGCTCGCAGGTGGATGTGCGCCCCACACACAACCTGGACGCTTTCGTCGGCCAGGATATCCCGGTCAAGATCGTCAAGGTGAACCGGCGCCGCGGCAACGTCGTGGTTTCCAGGAAACTGGCGGTCGAAGACGAGGTCAACACGCGCAAACAAACCACGCTCGAAATGTTGCACGAGGGCGCGGTGGTCACCGGCGTCGTCAAGAACCTCACCGAGTACGGCGCGTTCGTCGATCTCGGCGGCATCGACGGCCTCCTGCATGTCAGCGACATGTCCTACGGGCGCGTCAATCATCCTTCCGAGGTGGTCAATGTCGGCGACGAGGTCACCGTCAAGGTGCTCAAGTTCGACCGTGAGAAGGAGCGCGTCTCGCTCGGGCTCAAGGAACTGGCCCCCGATCCCTGGGAGAGCGTCGCCGAGCGCTATCCGGTAAACGCGCGCGTTCTCGGCCGCGTGGTCAGCGTAACCGACTACGGCGCCTTCATCGAACTCGAACCCGGCGTCGAAGCGTTGATTCACATCTCCGAGATGACCTGGTCGCGGCGCATGAAGCACCCCTCGAAGGTCGTCAAGCCCGGCGACCAGGTGGAGGCCGTGGTGCTCGCGGTGCAGCCCAAGGAGCGCCGCATTTCTCTCGGCATCAAGCAGCTCGAGCCCGATCCGTGGACCACGGTCGAGCAGCGCTACAGCGTCGGCTCCGTGGTGGAAGGCCGCGTCCGCAAGCTCACCGATTTCGGCGCCTTCGTCGAGATCGAGGAAGGCATCGACGGTCTGGTGCACATCTCCGACGTGTCCTGGACCAAGCGCATCAAACATCCCTCCGAAGTGCTCAAAAAGGGACAGCTCGTGCAAGCGGTCGTGCTGCATATCAATGCCGCTTCGCGGCGGCTTTCCCTCGGCATCAAGCAGCTTCAGCCCGACGCCTGGGAGCAGTTCTTCCGCTCGCACCAGGTGGGCGATACGGTCCGCGGCCGTGTGTGCCGCGCCGCCAATTTCGGTGTGTTCGTCGAAGTGGCCGAAGGCGTCGAGGGACTGTGCCACAACTCGGAAATTCCGGGCGGAACGGATCACAGGAAGGACGAACCGCCGCTGGAGATCGGCCGCGAGTACGATTTCAAAGTCATCAAGATGAGCGAGGCGGAGAAGAAGATCGGGCTGAGCATTCGCGCCCTGGGCGAAGACGAGGAGCGTACTCGCCTGGAGGAGTATCAACGCCGCGCCGCCGCCGCGACCATGACCATTGAAGAGGCCATTAACTTAAAAGGGCACGGGGAAGCCCGATAGATCATAGAAATCGATCCCCCGCAGGCGACGCTTGAGCTTGTCCGGAACCGGAGCAGTGAAGCGGGTTGCCGCAGCCAGAGGAGAGAACGACATTATGACGAAGGCGGAACTAATCGAAGAAGTTTCCCGAGTCGTGGAGATGAGCCGTAAGGACTCCGAAGTGATCGTCGAGACCATTTTCGACAGTATCGTCCGCGCCCTGCGCACGGGCGAGAAGATCGAGATCCGGGGTTTCGGCAGCTTCCGCACCCGCCAGCGGCAGCCCAGAATCGGCCGCAACCCGAAGACCGGAACGCGCGTGGAAGTCCCCGCGAAACGAATCCCGTTTTTCAAGCCCAGCAAGGAATTGAAGGACCTGGTCAACGGCTCGGCTCGAGCGGTTGCCGAGCCCGGCGCCGCCCCCGCCCCTCCGAGTGAAGTTCCCCCGGCTTTCTGAGGCGGCCTTTCCGACATGGATTATCTCTGGACCCCGTGGCGGTTCCAATATGTGAGCCACGCCGAGCCGCCCGGCGAGTGCATTTTCTGCGCCAAGGCGGCCAGCCGCAATGACGCCGACAACTACGTCCTGCACCGGGGCGCGCGCAATTTCGTGCTGCTCAACCTGTATCCGTACACGACAGGACACATGATGATTGCGCCGTATCAGCACATCGCTCTGCTCGACGAAGCCGATCCGGAAACGCTCCACGAAATGATCGAACTCGCGCGGACGGCCGAGTGCCGCCTGCGCGACGTCTATCATCCGCACGGCTTCAATATAGGACTGAACCTCGGCGAGTGCGCCGGCGCCGGCGTGGCCGGCCACATCCACATGCACGTTCTCCCACGCTGGTGCGGCGATTCCAGTTTCATGACCACAGTCGGAGAAACCCGCATTCTGCCCGAAGATCTCGACACCACCTACCGCAAACTGTCCGGAGCTTTCAAGTAAAGGTTAACCAGCGCTCTTGTTTTGCAGCGTTCGCCGTTTCAGGAGCGCTGGGAACCGATAACTGGCGCGCTCGCGTCGCCTGCTCCGGCAAAGAGCACCGGACTTTGAAACAACAATCTCATATAACTGCTATAATCTGAGCGATCATCCGTTCACGTACCAGTTATCAAAGGAGATACACGCTCATGCCGAGATACAGGCAGATGGATCCCGCCCTCCTCGAGGCCGCTCTCGAAGGATTGCAGCACCGGCTCGATGATGTAAACGAGAAGATAGAAGAAGTGCGCCGCAGTCTGGGCGGGATGCAGCGTCGAGCGGCTCCCGCAGCCGCCGGCACAAGCACCGCGCCCCGCAAACGCAGGCGTACGATGAGCGCGGCCGCCAGAAAGAAGATCGCCGAAGCGCAGCGCAGACGGTGGGCGGCGTTTCACGCTCAATCGCGCAAACCCGGCCGCAAGGCCGCAGCAGCCAAGGCCGCACACGCCGGTCAAGGCGCGTAAATCAGGCGAACCCAGGCGGAATTTTTTGCGCGGTCCGAATTCCCAGCTTCTCTGCTCTCTCAGGGCCGGCGTTTAGATTGCTGCACTTAGACGTGTACACGAACGCTGGCCCCGTAGTTGCTCCTCCTTCTCCAATGGAGGGGTGAAATGAAAAAGTTTCTCCTTTTGGCGGCGGCAGCCGCGTTTTCCATCGTCTCCGTCCAGGCCGACACATTGACATTACGGAACGGGACCACACTTTACGGCCAGCTCGTGGCTAGTACTCCGACTACGCTCACGTTTCAACAGGCCAACGGCGCCCAGGTTACTTACAACCGGCAGGACGTGCAATCGGTGAATATTCAGCCTACGGGTACTCAAGCCTACCCGTATGGGCAGAACACACAGGCCTATCCGTACGGCCAGGCTGCTGGCACGTACCCCTACCAGCAGACTGCCGCCTATCCCACGATACCGGCGGGCACCAGCATCGTCGTAAAGACCGACGAGGCGATCAACTCGCAAACTGCGCAGGTGGGTCAGACCTTTCCCGCCACCGTCGTTCAACCGATTCGGGATAGCGCCGGCAATATCGTCGTCCCGCAGGGCTCGACGGCTCAGCTCGTGATCCGCAACATCAGCTCGGGCACGATCAGCGGCCCCGAGGTGGCTTTGGATCTTCAGAGCATCCAGGCGAACGGACGCACATACACCGTGAGCGCGCCGGCAGTAACCCAGGGCGGCCAGGGCCTCGGCGCCAATAAGCGCACGGCTGAGTTTCTGGGCGGCGGAGCGGCGTTGGGCGGCATCATCGGCGCTCTGGCCGGCGGCGGCAAGGGCGCGGCCATCGGCCTGCTCGGCGGAGCGGCGGCAGGCGCCGGCGCGCAGATCCTTACGCGCGGCAAGACCGTAAACGTTCCGGCCGAAACGCAGCTCACTTACACGCTCGCACAGCCGGTCCAACTGGTCCCTGTAGGATAATTTTCCGGCCGCTTCAGGCCGCGCCGGATCCGCTGGATTCCGGCGCGGCCCCGCATTCCACCACCCGGCAGCCTGCGCCGCACCGGTGCCCCGGAAACATCTCGGCGAACGAACGCCGCAGGTATTCAAACGCGGCGCTCCGGGTTGCGAACACGTCGGACCCCTCCAGCTCCTTTCCGCTGAAGCGGGCCCGCCACCGCCCCGCTGTGGCGGCTTCGGCCTTTAGATAAACCGGACCCGCTTCGGTACGATGCACGATTGTGAGCCGGGCACAGGAGTTGAGCGCGGCTCCTCGAAAATCCCTCAGCCATGCTGCCAGTCTTTCCGCCTTCTGCCGGCATTCCGGGCAGACCAGCAGATGTTCCTCAACCACCTCAAGTTCTTCCAGCTCCGCCCGGCCGAGCGTGCAGCGCTCGAGCGCGTCGTCGTCTGGACATACCCATGCTCCTGTCGGCATATAGCTGTCTCGCCGGACGGCGCCGGCGTCACTAATCCATCGGCAATTTTTCTCTATCTCATCACCCCAACGGATAATTAACCCCTATTCTGGTGTATACTTCCCCTTACATGATCATGTTCTGCGGGCTCTTAGCTCTGCCTGCCCACGCCTCGGCGGCGATCGCCGGGTGGTTCCCCGTCGCCTGCCCAATGCCCGAAATGCCGCTGCTGCTGGCCGCCGCGGTGCTCCTGCTCGGCTATTGCGGCCGCTCCGCCCGCCTTCGCAACGAACAGAAGCGCGAGATCGAGGCCCGCCGGCAGGCGGAAATCGAGATTTCGCGCGTGCGCGATGAACTTGAGCGCCGCGTCGAGGAGCGGACTGCCGAGCTTGCCGCCGCCAACCAGACGCTGAAGGCCGAAATCGAGGAGCGCGCCCGGACCGAGGAGACCCTCCGCGCCAGCGAGTACCGCTACCGCGAGTTGTTCGACAGCGCCAACGACATGATCTACCTTCACGATCTCAGCGGCAACTTCCTGTCCTTCAACAAGGCCGCGCTCAAGGCGACCGGCTACACCAGGGAAGAAGCGCTCGGAATGAACCTTCTGCAGATGGTCCCTCCGGACCATGTCGAAGCCGCACAGGCCGAGATCGCCAGAAAGCTGGGCGGCGAGTCTTCCACGCCGTATGAAATGGCCATCCTTACCAAGGACGGCAGGCGGCTCACGCTCGAGGTGAATTCCCACCTGGTATACGAGAACGGCAAGCCCGTCGCCGTGCAGGCCATCGCCCGCGACATCACCGAGCGCCAGCGCCTGGAACAGCAACTCCGCCACTCGCAGAAAATGGAAGCCGTCGGCCGCCTCGCCGGCGGCATCGCCCACGACTTCAACAATCACCTCACCGTCATCGCCGCCTATAGCCAGATGCTCGCCGACGAACTGCCCGAGAATGAGCATCTGCGGGCCTACGCCCAGGAAATTCTCTGGGCCGCCGAGCGCGCCGGCAATCTCACCACGCGCCTGCTCGCCTTCAGCCGCCAGCAGATGGTCGAACCCAAGGTCCTCGACCTCAACCACCTGCTCGGAGTCCTCTCGAACATGCTGCGGCGCCTGATCGGCGAGGACGTCGAGCTCCGCAGCTTCCTCGATCCGGCGCTGGGCAAGATCAAGGCGGATCCGACCCAGATCGAGCAGGTCGTCATGAATCTCGCCGTCAACGCGCGCGACGCCATGCACAACGGCGGCCAGTTGACTCTCAGAACCGCCAATCTCCAGCTCGATCCCGGCGCCGAGCCGCCCCATCCCGGCCTCCAGCCCGGCTCTTACGTCGTATTGCAGGTCGCCGACACCGGCGTCGGCATGGACGATGAACTGCGCAGGCACATCTTCGAGCCGTTCTTCACCACCAAGGAATCGGGAAAGGGCACCGGCCTCGGGCTCTCGATGGTGTACAGCATCGTCAAGCAGAGCGGCGCCGAGATCGCCGTCGACAGCGCGCCCGGCATGGGCGCGACGTTCACGCTCTATTTCCCGCAGGTCGAGGAATGCGAAGATCCGTTCACGTCGAAGGCCGCGGCCTGCCCAGGCGCCAGGCCGGCCGAGCGCGAAACCATACTGCTCGTGGAGGACGAGTACGGAGTGCGAAAACTGGTGCGAAAGATGCTGCTACAGCAGGGCTACCGCGTGCTCGAGGCGGCCAACGGCCGCGACGCCCTGCAGATCTGCCGCGTCCACTCCGGTCCCATTCACCTGCTGATCACCGACGTCGTCATGCCCGGCATGAGCGGCCGCGAGCTCGCCGAACGGGTCGCGCTGCATTCGCCCGATACCCGCGTCCTCTACATGACCGGCTACACCGACGACGATATCCTCCAGCACGGTATCGACGGCGGGGAAGCCCCGGCCATGCTGCGCAAGCCGTTCCTCGCCGAACATCTCGCGGCCAGCGTGCGCCGCGTGCTCGATCGCGATCACGCGACCGCTTAGCCCCGTTTCCGAAGACGGCGGGCTCAGAACAGAAACCACGCCGCCGCGTACAGCGCATTATTCGACCGTGCATTCCGGCCGGAGCCGTCGTAGTTCCTGCCGCCTCCGTTGAATTTCGTGTACCACGTGTACTGAACCGCGAGGTTCAGGTTCTGCCACGGCCACCAGCCGATCTCCCCGATGTAGGCGTTGCTGTCCGGCTTGCCGTTGGCGCTCCCGGTGATCGGCGCGGGAGCGTACAGCAGCGGATCGGCCGGCCCGCTCGTCCGAAAGGTCGAGAACACCCCCCGCACGCGGTTGCCGTAGTGGTAGACCCCGGTCAGGCGCAGCGTGTTCAGGTGATTCGACGCCATGCTCGCCGCGCCTGCCGCGAACGTCGCATCGAGCTCCGAATTCTCGCGGATGTAGGTGCCGTAGATCGTCAGCAGGTGCGGGCCGAAATGCCGGTAGAACTCCGCGTCTACCGCGGCGTCCACGTAGTGGTCCTTGGGCCCGCTGATGGCGCCCGGGAAGGACTGCATGTAGATCCCATACGTGCCCACCATCAGGAAGGTTCGCTTCCACTCCTGCTGGTATGCAAACCGCCAGTACGGCGCAGCGCCGTTGATGTTGAAAGTGGCGCCCGCGCCCGTCGGCGGTTCGGGCCCGCCGAGGTGCACCGAACGGTATGCCGTCACGTCCCCGTAGATATGGTTGTTCCACATCGCGTAGCCGCCGATGCCCGCCACGTCCTGCGCCAGCGGTCCGGCGACCACCGGCATCGCCGTGGGCGTGGGCGCGATGTCGGAGGAGATCCACGGAAATCCCCAGGCCGGCGTGCTGTTCCACAGGTCCTCGACCGTGGGATTATTATTCAGCGTGACGCCGTAACTGATGTCCTTACCGGCCAGTTGGGATTGGTTCGCCCACCGGATGTCGGTGTTGTCGATGCTGACATGGTTATCGACTTGCGTGTAAGTGACCTGCAGGAACGAGCCGACGTGCGGCGTCCATTGCCCCGCGAGGAACAGGCTCAGCGCCTGCGGAAACTCGACGTCGTTGTTCTGTGTGCCCGGCTCCCGGTTGTTCAGGTACGTATCCGAAGCGAGGAACATCACAGACAGCGGGAAGGTCTCGTTGATCTCGAGCCGGGCCGTGGAAGGCCCGCCCTTCGCCGTAATCTGCCTGATCGCCGTGAGCGTGTATCCGTTGAGCTTGAACGTCCTGCCGAACGCATTGAGCTCCGGCGGGACCGAATGACAACTGGCGCACGGCATGTTCATTTGTCTCGAATAACTCGGTACCGCGCTCGAGTCACGAGCTGAGATCAGCATGATTGCGACGGCAATCAGGACCGGGCCGAGCCGGCCGGACCGGCCCATTGCCGCCCGCGGAGAGTTGCTTCGCGACGCGTTCGTCATGGCATGCCCCCGGAGGGTCTTGGAAATGGATTCTGGCGGCCGCGCGGCCGCCCGGAAGGAATTCTTCCGCGAGGATGCTGCGTCAAGTCCCCGCGGCCTGTTCACTGCGGAGCTCGGGTGTAGCGGTATTGCTGTAGCGTTCTATAGTGTCTTCAAATACGCCATCAAATCGTCGATCTGCTCTTTCGTGAGGACATTCTTCCAGGCCGGCATCCCATCCTGGCCGTTTTCGATCAGTTCGCGAACGTTCGCATCGGTGACCTTGGCGCCGTTCTTGAGCGTGGATTTCTGAAAAAGCCCCTTCAAGCCGGGACCGACCTTGGTCTCCGTGCTGTTAGCGTGGTGGCAGATTGCGCAATGATCGGCGAAGATCTTCTTGGCCTCGGCAGTCTCCTGAACGGCGGTTTTCGTTCCAGCGCCGAAAGCGGCGGGCAGTACCAGAAAACCTGCGCACAGCAGAAAATTGCGGCCCATCAGTTAATCCCCCTCCGACCGGAAATTGCGCTCCTCTTTAATTAACTTTAATGTACAATACACACGGAGAGTTCATCAAGCTCTGACGAAAGGGCCTCTGCCATGTTCGCACCGCCCCGGCTGCCCCAGGCGCCGCCTCCGCCCAACCCGGCAAGGCGCCGCTTCCTCGAGAGGGTGAGCATCGGCCTGGCCTCGCTGGCCGCCATCGCCATCGCCATCCCAACCGGATGGTTTCTCCTCGGGCCGCTGCTGCGTTACGTTCCGGCCGCCTGGAGACCGGTGGGTAAGCCCGGCGACTTCCCCGAAGGCCAGACGGTGCGGGTCGCGTTTCCCGATGTGCCGCAACTGGCGTGGTCGGGCGACGCCGGTGTCACAGCCGCCTGGCTGCACCACGCCAAGAGCGGCGAGTTCATCGCCTACGCCGTCTACTGCACGCACCTGGGCTGTCCGGTCCGCTGGGAACCCTCCGCCAAGCTGTTCCTGTGCCCGTGCCACGGTGGCGTCTATTACGCGGACGGCACGGTGGCCGCCGGCCCGCCGCCGAGGCCGCTGCCGCGCTATCCGGTGCGCGTTCGGAACGGGCAGGTGGAGATCCGGACGACGCGCCTGCCGATCGCAGGAGTCGCCTGAATGCGCTGGCGATCGGAAGTTCGCGAGCATGGCTTCGTCGCCGGAACGAGGCGGTGGTGGAACCTGCTTTCCGCCGACCTGGCGGGCCTGCTGGCCCGCATCGCGCTGCACCCGGTGCCGCCGGGAGAGCGCCGCAACTGGCTCTACGTATTCGGCAGCGCCACCATGGTCGCATTCCTCATGCAGGTGGTGACCGGCATCGCACTGGCCACCATCTACGTCCCTTCCGCCGCGACCGCCTACGACAGCCTACAGTTCATCTCGCACACGGCCGTGATGGGGAACCTGCTGCGCGGGATGCACTACTGGGGCGCGTCGCTGATGATCCTGCTGGTCGGCTTCCACGCCATCCGCGTTTATATGACCGCCGCATACAAATACCCGCGCATGCTCACCTGGGCGGTCGGTATTTTCCTGCTCATCTTCACGATGATGATGGGATTCACCGGCCAGACGCTGCGCTGGGACGCGGATGGAGTCTACTCGACCATCATCGCCTCCGAACAGTTGGGCAGGTATCCGGGCGTGGGCCGCTGGATCGTCACCTTCATCCTCGGCGGCCCGAACGTCAGCGGGAACACGCTGGCACGGTTCTTCATGGCGCACGTCTTTGTCTTTCCGGCGCTGCTGATCGTATTCCTGACGTTTCATCTCTTCCTCGTCGTGCGCCACGGAATCTCGGAATGGCCGTCCCCCGGCCGGACGGTCGATCCGCGCACGTACCGCGGCTGGTACGAGGCCCTGCTGCGCGAGCACGGGCAGCCCTTCTGGCCCGATGCCGCCTGGCGCGACGTGGTGATCGGATTCCTCGTCGTGATGCTCATCATCGGCCTCGCCGCCACCATAGGGCCGATCGAACTCGGCAAGCCCCCCAGCCTGGCCAACATCAATGTGGCGCCGCGGCCTTCCTGGTACTTCACCTGGTATTTCGCGTTCCTCGCCATGATCCCCTACGGATCGGAGCGCTACGTCATGACAGCCGCTCCGCTCGTGTTCGTATTTCTCCTGCTCGTCCTGCCGTTCCTCTTCAGCCGCGGCGAGCGCACGCCGTTACGCCGGCCCTGGTCCTTCGCCCTCGTCGTCATGTGCGTGGCGACCATCGTTTATTACTGGAGAATGGGTGTTGTGGCGCCGTGGGCGCCCCGCTTCAACGCCATTCCCGTGCCGGCGAGCGTGGTGGGCGTCACCACCGGACCGGTCGCCGCCGGCGCCGGGCTGTTCTACACCAAGGGCTGCGAATTCTGCCATCGGGTTGCGGGCTACGGAGGCATTCGAGGGCCGGACCTCACCTGCGTGGCGGACCGCCTCAGCGCCGCGCGGATGGTGGAAATCCTTTATACCGGCATCAAGCCGAACATGCCTTCGTTCGCGCGGACTCTGGAAGGCAACGAGACGTCCGACCTGCTGGCTTTTCTCCAATCGCGCAAGTGCGGGCAGCCGCCGCAACGAAAATAGGAAACGCGATGCTGGGCTGGACGATCTTCTTTTTTCTCGTCGCCGTCTTCAACGCGATCGTGGGCTTCACCGGGATTGCCGCCATGTCCTCGGGCATGGCGATCTTCGCGTTCTTCGTTTTCCTGGGTGTCTCGATCACGACGCTGATCATGCACATCAAAGACGTGCGCCGGCGCTCGCGCGAACGCTAGACCGGGCTCTTGGCGATCAGCGCGAGCAGGTTCCACACCACCAGCGCCGCGAAGAACGCGTTCGCGCCCGTCAGCAGCCGGCTGCGCCCGCTCCAGCGGCAGTACACCGCCATCGCCACCGCCGCCGCCTTGATCGCCAGCAGCGCCTGGAGCGGATTGCGCGCCACCGCGAGGCGCACCAGCGGATTCGCTTCCTCGACGCCGTGCGCCAGGAACACCAGCGTGGTCAGTAAATCGAGCACCTGCAGATACGAGAACTGGATAAGCGGGTTCACGGGCGTATGCTCCAAGATAGGCAACGCCCGCGGAGCTGGAAATAGAACGGCGGTTCGAGTACGCGGCGGCGCGGTACCGGTACGCCGGCGCTACGCCTTGGCCGCCGTGCCCGCCGCGAGCTCGAACGTCTGCCCGCGCTCGGGGATCACCGTATCGACGGCGTACCGCTCGCGGATCGCCGCGGCCAGCGCCTCGGCCTGCGATGGCTCGCCATGCACCACGAACACTCGCTTCAGTCTCGCCGAGAGCGGCTTCATCCAGTCCAGCAGCTCGCGCTGGTCCGCGTGCCCGCTCAGTTCGTTGATCGTCTGGATCTCGGCCCGCACGCGCATCGGCTCGCCGAAGATCGAGACCTCCGGCATGCGGTCCACCAGTTTCCGCCCCAGCGTGTTCTCGGCCTGAAATCCGGTGATGAGGATCGTGTTGCGCGGGTCCTCGATCGCGTTGCGGAGGTGGTGCAGGATGCGTCCCGCCTCGCACATTCCCGACGCGGAAATTACGATGAACGGCACGCGCATGTCGTTCAGCGCCTTCGACTCGCTGACGTCCCTGATGTACCGCAGGCGGCGGAAGCCGAACGGGTCCTCGCCGTTGCGGACGAACTGCTTCGTCTCCTCGTCGAAAAGCTCGGTGTGCTTGCGGAAGACCTCGGTGGCGGCCACGGCCAGCGGGCTGTCCACGAAAATCGGGATGCGCGGCATGCGCCCCTGATCGAACAGCTCGTGCAGCATGAGCACGAGCTGCTGCGTGCGGCCCACGGCAAACGCGGGCACGATCACTCTGCCGCCGCGCTCCGACGTGCGCGCGACAATATTCGCCAGCTTGTTCTGCACCACGCCGGTTTCCTTGTGCAGCCGGCCGCCGTAAGTGCTCTCGATGATCAGGTAATCGACGGCCGGAAGCTTGTCGGGGTCGCGCAGGATCGGCAGATTCAGCCGGCCGCAGTCGCCCGAAAAGGCAAGGCGCGTTTCCACATCGCCGGCGCGCTCGGTCACCACCACGGCCGCCGAGCCGAGCATGTGCCCCGCCTCATAGGCCTGATAGCTCGCGCCGCCGCCCAGCTCCTGCGGCGCGCAAAGCGGCACAGGCCGGAAGTGCGGCAGCGTGGCCTCGGCCTCCTCCATGCTATACAGCGGCGGCACCGCGCCGTCGGTTGCATCCGGATCGAGCGCTTTGCGCCGCATCAGCCGCTTGTGCACGAACTCCGAGTCCTTCTCCTGCACGTGCGCCGAATCGCGCAGCATCGGCCCGCACAGGTCCGCCGTCGCCGGCGTCGCGTAGATCGGGCCGCCGAAGCCGTTCTTCACAAGCGTCGGCAGATTCCCGCTGTGATCGATGTGGGCATGGGAGAGAATGACGGCGTCGATCTCCCCGGGCCGGAATGGAAAATTGGCATTCCGCTCCCGCGCTTCCTTGCGGCGGCCCTGGTACAGCCCGCAATCGAGCAGGCATCGCGTCCCGTTTACGCGGATTTCGTGCATCGAGCCGGTGACGGTCCGCACCGCGCCCCAGAAGGTGACTTTCATAAACTTACAAGTCTATTCCAGTCACTCAGGAAAGGGGAGAGTGGCGCCGTGAGCCTACCGGCTTCTTCGAGCCTGCTTACTCGGGAAGCGTTCGAAGCAGAGCACGCACGGCATCGGCCGCCAGCGCGGCCGCGTGCCGGGAGGCGGGCGGCAGGCCGCCCAGCGCGTCCTCGATAGCGGATTGCCGGAATTCGCCCAATTCCGCCCGAGTCCTGCCCGCGAGCCATTCGGTCAACGCGGACCCCGCGGCGATCGACGCTGTGCAGCCCCGGGCCTTGTAGCGCGCCTCCGCCACTCTACCTGCTTCGAAGCGCGCCGACAGCCGCAGCACGTCCCCGCAGCCCGGATTCGAGACCTCGACGGTAACAGCCGGCGGCGCCAGCTCGCCCACGTTGCGCGGGTTTTGGAAGTGATCCAGCAGGCCTTCGCTATACACGCACTCGCATTATAGTCGCACCGGACCGGCGCCGAAGCCCGCTCCGGGCCGCTTCCCGCGAAAAATGCGTTCGGCCCCCGTTTTCACGTATGTTGGTACGTTGGAGGAAAAAAGGAATGATCGTGGCTGCCGGCGTGATCGAATCGGAAGGACAAATCCTGGTCTGCCGGCGGAAGGCCGGCGCCCGGCACGCGCTCAAATGGGAATTCCCGGGCGGCAAGGTCGAGCACGGCGAAACTCCATCACAGGCGCTGGCTCGCGAACTCGATGAGGAGCTGGGAATTCGCGCCGCGGTCGGCCGGGAGATGGTGCGCTACGAGCACCGCTATCCCCGGCGCCCTCCCATTCTCCTCATCTTCTTCCACGTGGCTCACTTCGAAGGAGAGCCGGTCAACCGCCAGTTCGAGGAAATCCGCTGGACGCCGCGGGATCGGCTTCACGAGTTCGATTTCCTGGAAGGCGACCGCGATTTCGTCCGCCGGCTCGCGCGCGGCGAGCTTTAGCCCTGCGCGGCGCCGGTCGAATCCGGCAGCCCGAATGTCAGCCCGCGCTCTTTGTTCAATTGCTGTGAGCGCGCGCGATCTATCTGGCTCATCGGCGCCGTCATCTGCTGGCCTTTCGAGTCGATGTAGTGAAATGTGCCGTCTTCAGACCAGTAGGCCACCGCTGTCTTGACCGTGCCGTTCGTAAACGCGATCAGATACTCCGGGTGAAAATTCTGGTTGACGATCACCGGAGCCGGCTGCTCCGCCGCGGCCCCCGTTTGCGGATATTCTGTCGAGGCCGGCGGATAAATCACCGTGACGTTCGGCGGATAGTAGCCGTATGGCGGATAGCCGTACGGCGAATAGCCATAAGCATAGGGATAGTAATAGCTATACGGATAATAGTATGGGTATCCGTAGAAGAACGGGAACCCCAAGCCCAGTCCGAAGCCGAAAGTGAAACGCGGCCCGCCAAAACGGTGAAATCCGTGTCCAAAACCCCCGTGGAATCCGCCGCCGTGGAATCCGCCACGGAATCCACCACCTCCGTGGAAGCCGCCGCCCCCGTGGAACCCTCCTCCGCCATGAAAGCCGCCGCCCCCGTGGAATCCACCCCCGCGCTGCGCGAAGGCGACTGCCGGAGCCAGTGCGAACGCAAGGGCAAAGACGTACGTACGTAGGAGTCGCATCATAAAGACCCCCGCTTTTAAAACTAGCGCCCGGCCTGCACTGAAACAACAAAGGCGGGCCCCCGTGCAGGCAGGCCCGCCGTCTGCGCCCGGAAACCGCCGGGACTCCTACTTCACGCCGAACTGCGCCTGGTCGAACCAGACGCTGCCGGCACTGCCGTTGGCAGCGCCCAGACCGGCCTGCACTGAAACAACAAAGGCGGGCCCCCGTACAGGCAGGCCCGCCGTCTGCGCCCGGAAACCGCCGGGACTCCTACTTCACGCCGAATTGCGCCTGGTCGAACCAGACGCTGCCGGCACTGCCGTTGGCAGCGCCCAGAAGAATGTCAGCGGAATACGTTCCGTACGGCGCCCAGACCCACAGGTTGAGCGGGGCCCAGTCGCTGGTTCCCGACACCACCGGAAGCTGGTCGGTGCGGATGACGTTGCCGTTCGCATCGCGCCACACCATAGCCGTGTAGCTGGTGGCGTTATTCGATTTGGCCCAGACGGTCAGCATGTAGGGGACGCCGGCGTAGCAGCGGACCCTCTGCACAACCGTTCCGCCGCTCGTCGTGCGCACCGAAGCGTTCCCCTGGTAAGCAACGCTGGTGTCGATCGCCGCGTTCTGCCAGTTGGTCCAGCCGTTCGTGCCGTTCTCGAAACTCGCGTTCACGAGCAGGTTCGGACCGGAGGAGACCGGAACCGTCGTCGAGGGCGGCGTGTTGTTCGTGCCTGAGCCCGAGCCGCTGCCCACCGTTATGGTCACTGTGGCCGCCGCCTGGCTGCCCGCGAAATCGCCGTCGCCGCTGAACGTGGCCGTGATCGAGTGCGATCCCGCGGAGAGCGAAGAGGTGCTGTACGTCGCGCCGCCGCCGGTGACGTTGGCGCGCGCGAGCACCGTTCCGCCGTCACTGAAAGCAACCGTGCCTGAAGCGCAAGCCGGTTTCATCGTCACCGTGAAGTTGACCGGCGCGCCCACGGCCGGGTTCGTGTCCGCCGCCAGGGTCAACATCGCGTTGAGCGTCACGCTGGGCGAGCTCGCCGGGGCGGGAGCGCTCGGAGGCGTCGTCACCGGCGCAGTCACGGTCAGATTCACCGCGGGTGAGGTGCTGCCGGCGTCTGCGCTGTCGCCGGAGTAGACGGCCGTGATCGAATGCTGGCCCACTGCCAGCGAGGAGGCCGTGAACGACGCCGCTCCGGCGGCCAGCGGGACGCTGGCGAGCTGCGTATTCCCGTCCATGAAGGCGATCGTGCCCGTGGCCGAGGAGGGCGAGACTGAAGCCGTCATCGTGACAGCCTGGCCTTGGGTGGCGGTGTTCGGCGCGTTCAGCGAGGTCGTGGTCTGCGCCAAAGTCGGAGGAGGAGCCGGCGTCGGGGGCGGCGTCGTGCCCGAACTGTTCAGCGGCAGCTTGATGATGAACGTGTCGTCCTCGGAATTTTCGAGCGTCCTCCGCCAGTTCGAAGTGAACATGTAGAAGCGGCCGTCCGGGGAGACGTTGCCGCGCGGCAGATCCCAGAAATTCGTGTTGTCGAACAGGGCAAAGGAGTGCCCGAAGCGATACACGACCGACGTGCTCGGATCCGTGCCGATGCCGATGATCTCGTCATCCCACGGTCCCGGGCCATTGCTGCTCCAGGAATCGCGCGTCAGGCAGGTGATGACCGGAGTCTGCACGTTCGGCTGCGCGTTGTTCCAGGAGGTGTGCTCTTCCTTGTCGCCATAGGGGCCGACCACCTCGGGCCGCACCAGGTGCACCGGATTCGACATATTGGAGAACGGCCGCCACATCCACTGCATGTAGTAGGGATAGAAGCCGTTGCCGTTGACAAGCTGGCCCCAGCCCAGTGAATAGTGGCCCGTCGGGTAGTCCCGCACGTGAGCGAACGTGTCGGTCGCCGTGTCCCAGACCAGCAGATTCGGGCCCTGCGAATTGTTGCCCTTGCTGATTACCAGGTAACGGCCGCTCTTGTCCATGTTCACCAGGTGGATACCGAAAGGCAGCGGCTGGCCGTCGAAGCCCGAGGAAACGGGCTTGCCGTTCACCGTTCCGTTGGTCGTATCGAGCACCTTGAAGTTGCCGCTCTTCAGGTCCAGCCAGAGCACCTTGTTGCGCACGTCCTGGATGCCGTTGAAGTCCACCGAGAAGTGGTCGTCGGCGCTGATCGAAGTCGCGCCCGTTCCGCCCGTGGTGGCTCCAGCCGTGGTCAGATCGAAAATCGGCGTGTACTGGTTGGTCGCGAAGTTGTACTGATAGATCTTGCTGTCATTGCCGTTCGGACCGTAGATCAGGTTCGGATCGTTAAAGCTGAACGACGGGCTCACCATGTTCAGAGTCATGTTGCCGTGGCGGGTCGCTTTCATCGCCACCGGGTCGAAATCGAACGGGACGACGGTCATGCCCTTGCAATACACGAAAAACAGCGTGTCGTTCGAGTTCCAGTTGTTCAGCATCGCGGTCGCCGGAGTGACGCAACCCTCACCGGATCCGGGATAAAGCGTGTTCGAGTCGGTTACGCGCAGGATCGGGTTGCCGTATGTGGGATCGTTTACGATCGTGCCGGCGGGACCCATCGGCGGAGTCGGGGGAAGCGGTCGATAAACCTGGTCCGTGACAGCGTTATAGGTCACTTGCGCGCAGAGCGTGCCCGCAAGCGCGAACGAAGCCAAAAGCAAAAATAGAGACTTCCTCATCAATTCACCTCATTGAACTGGTGTCTAAGAGGCCGGGCTCTCCCGAATTCACCTGAGCGCGCGCCAAAACTGCTCTCAATCGCACACCTCTCGACAAAGTCGTTTTGTTTTTTCTTCCCGGCGCCCACCACGGCACGTACCGAATGTGCCGCTCGATATGCGTCAGGGCCTTCGTTTCCCCACACCCCGCCGCACGGCCAAAGGACGACCGGAAGAGCAGGATCAGGCAGGGGAGAATAGACCGGGCGAAAAGGCTAACGCGACCGGGAACTCCTTCAGGAGTACTCTCAGGACGAGAGTACTGTATTTGCCTGGAAACGCAGAGTCCGTAGAGGCGGGTTTGGTACTACTTTGGATAGGGTATTTGGCGGGCCGATGTGTGGGGTTAGCGCTACCGCTTCAAGGGCCGTCTGCGGGGAATATGAGCACAGATGTGGGTATTTTGAGCACAAAAAAACCGCCCGGAAACCGATGAACACCGGTTTATCTCGAGCGGTTTCGAATGATCCTAGTACCAGATACGAAAGTCGCCGGTGCGGGTACTAGATACCCGCGGGCTGGGTAACCTCCGCCGACACAGGAGTGAATTTTAGTTCACCACGCGCCGGGTCGAAATCCACATTGACCACCTGCCCGTCGTGCACCTTCCCCTGCAAAACCAGCCGCGCCAGCGGCGTTTCGATCTCTTTCTGGATCGCGCGCTTCAGCGGCCGGGCGCCATAGACCGGCTCGTAGCCGGTGCGCACCAGGTGCGTGCGCGCGGTATCGGTCAACTCGATCCGGATGCGCCGCTCGGCGAGGCGTGCCCGCAGCCGGTCGAGCTGAATCTCGACGATCTGCTTCAGGTGCTCCTCCGACAGCGAGTGGAACACGATGATCTCGTCCACGCGGTTCAGGAATTCCGGGCGGAAGTGCTGCCGCATCTCTTCGAGCACGGTCTGCTTCATGCGCTCGTAATCCGAGCCTTCGAATGCGCCCCGGTATTCGAGAATGCGATGGCTGCCGATGTTCGACGTCATGATGACGATGGTGTTCTTGAAGTCCACCGTGCGGCCCTGGCCGTCCGTGAGCCGGCCGTCGTCGAGGATCTGCAGCATCACATTGAAGACGTCCCAGTGCGCCTTCTCGATCTCGTCGAACAGGATCACCGAGTACGGGCGGCGGCGCACCGCTTCGGTGAGCTGGCCGCCTTCTTCGTAGCCGACGTATCCGGGAGGCGCGCCGATCAGCCGCGCCACCGTGTGCTTCTCCTGGTATTCGGACATGTCGATGCGGATCATGGCGCGCTCGTCGTCGAACAGCGACTCGGCGAGCGCCCGCGCGAGCTCGGTCTTTCCGACGCCCGTGGGGCCCAGGAAAATGAAGCTGCCGATCGGCCGGTTGGGATCCTTCAGTCCGGAACGCGCGCGGATGACGGCCTCGGCGACCGCGGTAACGGCCTCGTCCTGGCCGACGACGCGCTTGTGCAGTTCCGTCTCCAGATGGAGCAGCTTGCCGATCTCGCCTTCCATCAGCTTCGACACAGGCACGCCGGTCCAGCGGCTCACCACCTGCGCGATGTCTTCTTCGTCAACCTCTTCTTTGAGCAGCCGCGGCGCGCCGTCTTTACGGGCGAGCGCCTCCTGCGCCTGTTGAAGCTCGCGTTCGAGTTGAATCAGCCTGCCGTATTTCAATTCGGCGGCGCGGTTCAGATCGTATTGCCGCTCGGCCTGCTCGATCTCCAGGCGCGTCTGCTCGATCTGCTGCCGCAACTGGCTCAGCTTTCCGACGGCGCCTTTCTCCTGCTGCCAGCGCGCCTTGAGCGCATCGGCTTCCGCCTTCAGGTCGGCAAGCTCTTTTTCGATGCGCGCCAGCCGCTCGCGCGAGGAGACGTCCGTCTCTTTCTTCAGAGCTTCACGCTCGATCTCGAGCTGCATGATCCGGCGCAGCTTCTCGTCGAGCGCCGCCGGCATCGAATCCATCTCCGTGCGCAGCCGCGCGGCGGCTTCGTCAACCAGGTCGATGGCTTTGTCCGGCAGGAAGCGGTCCGTGATATAGCGGTTTGACAGCACGGCCGCCGAGACCAGCGCCGAATCCTTGATGCGCACGCCGTGGTGAACTTCGTAGCGTTCGCGCAGGCCGCGCAGGATGGAAATCGTGTCCTCGACCGAAGGCTGATCGACCAGCACAGGCTGGAAGCGCCGCTCGAGCGCCGCGTCCTTTTCGATGTGCTTGCGGTATTCGTTCAGCGTCGTCGCGCCGATGCAGTGCAGTTCGCCGCGCGCGAGCATCGGCTTCAGCAGGTTGCTGGCGTCCATCGCGCCTTCGGCGGCGCCCGCGCCCACCACCGTATGCAGCTCGTCGATGAACAGAATCACGTCGCCTTCCGACGACTGCACCTCTTTGAGGACCGCCTTCAGCCGCTCCTCGAACTCGCCGCGGTATTTGGCGCCGGCCACCAGCGCGCCCATGTCGAGCGCCACCACGCGCTTGTTCTTCAAGCCTTCGGGAACGTCCCCGCGCACGATGCGCTGCGCCAGACCCTCGACGATTGCCGTCTTGCCCACGCCGGGCTCGCCGATCAGCACCGGGTTGTTCTTGGTGCGGCGCGACAACACCTGGATGACGCGGCGGATCTCCTCATCCCGGCCGATCACCGGGTCGAGCTTCCCCTGCGAGGCCAGCCTGGTCAGGTCGCGGCCATAACGCTCCAGCGCCTGGTAGGTCGCCTCCGGATTCTGCGAGGTGACGCGCTGGTTGCCGCGGACTTCCTGCAGCGCCCGCATCAGCCGCTCGCGCGTGATGTTGAACTCCTTGAAAAGACGGCCGGCGCTGCCCGGGTCCTCGGTCACGGCCAGCAGCAGGTGCTCCACCGAGACGTACTCGTCTTTCAGCCGCCGGGCCTCCTCTTCGGCCTGCGCCAGAACCCGGTTCAGCCGGGTGGTGATGTAGATCTGGTCGGGCGGCCCGGAGGGGCCGGAAACCTTGGGCATGCGCTCGATTTCGCGCTCGATGCGATCCTGGAGCGCAGCGGCGTTCACGCCTGTTTTGTTGAGGATAGCGGGGGCAAGGCCGTCTGGCTGTTCGAGCAGGACGGCGAGCAGGTGCTCGACATCAACCTGCTGGTTGCCGTAGCGAACGGCCTTGGACTGGGCAGCGCGGATGGCCTCCTGGGCCTTTTCGGTTAAGCGATTGGGGTCCATATGTTAGTCCGTTACTATCAACTAATTTTAGTATAGCACGATAAAGCAAGCCTCAGCCCCATTCCACGACCGTCTTGATCTCCTCGGCCGGGTGCGCCTCCAACAGCCCTTCCGCCTCCGATACTTTCGCCCGGTGCGTGATCAACTGCTCCAGGTGCCGGCCCCAGACCTCCAGCCCGTGATCCAGGTCGTTCACCCCCATCTGAAAATGCCCCCGCGCCGCGTTCACGCTTCCGAACATCAACGTATTATTCAGCACCATGGCGCGCACCAGTTCCCCGCCCGGCAACTCCAGTGGGCGCGCCCCGCCCGGAATGCCGGTCAGCGCGATGACGCCGTCCGGAGCGAGCGCTTCGAGGAGGTTGAAGGCAAGCCGGGGCACGCCGGTAGCCTCGACGATCACGTCCATGGCGCCCAGCGCGTCCTCGACGCCTCGCGGCCCGATGTTCCGTCCATCCACATAGGTTCCGCCGATGTGCTCGAGCCATTGCGGCCGAGCGGTGCCGGGATCGACCACGTCCAGCCCGAACACGCGCGCCCCGCGCAGCCGCAGGATCATGGCCGCCAGCAGGCCGATGGGGCCCAGGCCGGCCACCAGGCAGCGGCGGTCCGAGAGCCAGTCGGGCGTGGCGAGCGCATCGGGCACGCGCGCGAACTGCACGCGCTCGGCCTCATGGATTGCCTTCTCGACGACCGACATCGGCTCGGCGAGCACGCCCACCGCGGCCAGCCGCTCGGGCACGCGCACCACCCAGCACTCACGGTCGACGACGAACTCGGTCTGGTAGCCGTCCAGCCCCCAGATGCCTCGCTCGCGGTATGTGCCCGAACGGCACATATCGGGGCGCAGCATCGCGCATGGCAGGCATTTGCCGCACGGGCGGCGCACGGTGAACACGGCGTAATCGCCTTTTTTCACGCGCTGGACCGCGGCGCCGGCGTCGACCACCTGCCCGAGCATCTCGTGCCCGATGACGAGATCCTTCTGCCCGTCCGGCAATAGCGCTCGCCCGCCCGCGGCCTCCTCGCGGTCGGTCCCGCAGATGCCCACGCGCACAACCTTCAGCTTTACCTCGTCCGGTGCGGTGACCGCCGGCTCCGGCCGGTCCACAACCCGCACTCCCCGCGTCCCCGGCACGACAGCAATGGCATTCACAGATCCCCCCTTCTGCTTCCATTGAAGCGCTGAATGCCGTCAGCCGTCAGCGGCCAACGGTGCGGAGGGCGCCCGGCCTCGATCGTTTTCTTTGTGCCTTTGTGATCTTTGTGTCTTTGTGCGAAAAGGATGGCCGAGTGCGGGTGCGAAGCTGCAAACGCGAAAAGGCCCGATGCCGCCGTAGGGTTGAACGTTGGGGTGCACTCGATCAAGCCGTTGAGTTAACACCAAGACACAAAGACACAAAGACCACAAAGAAAATCAAAACCGTCCTGGCGTGCGATCAATGAGCTGGCCGCGTGGCCCGCTTGCGGGCGAGCGGGGTCCTGGAACCCCACGCTGCTACAATGGGGTTTCGGTCCAATCCATGAGCAATGTCATTATTCTCGGCGCGCAGTGGGGCGATGAAGGCAAGGGCAAAGTCGTAGATCTTTTCTCGGAGCGCTTCGATATTGTCGCCCGTTACCAGGGAGGCCATAACGCCGGACACACCGTGCGCGTAGGCGACCGCAAGATGGTGCTGAAGCTGGTCCCGAGCGGCATCCTGCGGCCGGGCAAGACCGCGGTCATCGGCAACGGCGTCGTCATCGATCCGGCGGCGCTGCTCGAGGAAATCACCGCGCTCGAAGCCGCCGGCGTGGACGTCACCGGGCGGCTCTTCGTCAGCAATCGCGCGCACGTCATCCTGCCGTTCCATCGCATGATGGAGCGGCTCTCGGAATCACGGCCGGACCGCGCCATCGGAACGACGGCGCGCGGCATCGGCCCGTGCTACGAGGACAAGATCGCGCGCCGCGGCGTCCGTATCTCCGATCTCATCGACGCGGACCGCTTCCGCGCGATCTACGACAGTCTGGTCCAGGACAAGGAAGTTCTGCGGGTGGCCTTCGGCCTGGGCGAGCCGCCGGACTGGAACGCCGCGCGCGAGGAATACGTGCGCTACGGCGAGCGGATCGCGCCCATGGTGCGCGACACGGCGCTGCTGCTGAACGAGTCCGTGCGCGCGGGCAAGCGCGTGCTCTTCGAGGGCGCGCAGGGCACCATGCTCGATATCGATCACGGCACCTATCCCTTCGTGACCTCATCAAGCGCCGGCGCGGGCGGCGCGTGCACCGGCACCGGCATGCCGCCCAACCGCATCGACGCCATCCTGGGCGTCTCGAAAGCCTACATCACGCGCGTAGGCCACGGCCCGTTCCCTACCGAGGACAAGGGCGCCGCCGGCGAGCGCCTGCGCGAGAAGGGCGGCGAGTTCGGCGCGGTCACCGGGCGCCCGCGGCGCTGCGGGTGGTTCGACGTGCCGCTGCTCCGCTACACGGCGATGATCAACGGCTTCGACAGCCTCATCATCACCAAGCTCGACGTGCTCGACGGCCTGAAGGAAATCCCCGTGTGCGTCGGCTACAAACTCTGCGGCAAGCCGGCCGAGTCGATGCCGGCCACCAACGAGCAGATCGAAGCGCTCGAGCCGATCTACGAAACGCTGCCCGGCTGGACGAAGCCGACCGCCGGCACGACGCGCTACGAAGACCTGCCCGCCGAGGCCCGCAGCTATCTGGCGTTCCTCTCGGAGAAGACCGGCGTCGAAGCCGGCGCCGTCTCGACCGGCCCGGACCGCTCGGAGATGATCATCGTCCCCGGCTCGCGGTTTGAAAAGCTGATGGCGTAGGCAGCGCGCCGCAACTCAATTCAGCCACAAACACGCGGTCGCCCCGCAACCGGATACCGCTAAGAGAACGCGCGCGCAGGCGAGCCTGAGGGCGCGACGACCGGCGTCCTTCGATGTCGTAATACCCGAGCAGCCTTCGCGCAGCGCACGGCAGCCCGGCTGTGACCACTTCCGAGCGCGCGTCGCGAAGCTCTCCGGTGCGCCGGCGCACCTCGTGCGGCTTCGGACCGCGCAGCCAACCGACCACGATGATCCGGTCGTGTTTCGTGCGAAAGACTTTCACGACGGACCTGGAATTCGCCCGCCGCACGATCCTCGTGTGGGCGAGCCTGACCGGGCCGCGAAAAAGGCGGTTAAATAGAGCCATCGCGGATAGCGCCGGCTTCGGCCTGCCACGCGCATCCAAAACGCCGAGATGGGAGTTGACGAGATCGGGCCCAAGCCTTTGCTCTGTGGGCGCGAAATCGTCGATCCGGTACCAACCCGCCAGCGAGACCTGCTGTGTCGCCAGAGCCATCACGTCGAACTTGAACAGCATCTCCGCCTGATAGCGCCGCGTGTGTTCGTACTTGTAATAAACGTTCGTGCCGTAAATCGATGCCTGGTTCCGCCGGAAACGGTAATCGGCATACCCCATCTCGTTCAGCCACAGACCGGCGCCGGAGCCGTCCCGTGCAATCATCGCGCGCATCTCCGGGATCCAGTGCTGGAACACATCCTCGGCCGGACCGTTGCGCCAGGTTTCCGGGTACGCGTGCGCCGCAACGATGTCCACATACCGGTCGATGTGATCGCCCGTGATGAGGCGCCGGAAGAATTCACTCGGGCCGTTCGCCATGCCGCCCAGCACCAGCACGGCTTTGGGGTCCGCAGCGCGAATGCTTGCGGCGGCTGTTTTGACGAGGGTTGCGAATTCGTCCGCCGTGCCGGTCCAGTATTCCTTATTGTCCGGCTCGTTCCAGATCTCCCAGGAGCGGATGCGTCCGCGGTATCGCGCGGCAACGCGGCTCATGAAATCGGCGTACAGCCGCGGATCGCGCGGCGGCTGCTTCCAGAAATCCTGCGTGCCGCGGGTGGCCCATTCGGGCGTGTAAGCCACGTACGGAATGAGCTCGATCCCGTTCTCCTCTGCCGCGTTTACCAACGAATCCCAAAAGGCCCAGTCGTATCTGCCGTGTTCCTTTTCGATTCCATTCCAACTGAACGCGCACCGCAGGTATTTCGCTCCGGATTCGCGCGCCACGCGAAGATGGCGGCGGACGCGCGCGAGCGAACTGGTCCCGTCGAAGTAGTCGTCGCCGATCGCGGTGGGCATGAAATGGAAGCCCTGCGCATCCCGGTTGAGTACCCGCGAATCCGGCAGGTGATTGAGCGGCAGCGCGCGGGCGAGGGGCGGGGCGGTTTCACCCCGAAGGCCGCACGCCAGCGCGAACAGCAGGAAGCGGGCAGGAATCGTACTGCGACAAAACGGGCGTGCCGCCCGGCAAAGCTGCTGCATAAAAGCAGTATGCCAGGACAGCTTTGTAGCTTGTCCGCCCGCGTCGCCATCTGAATCGCGCCCTGCGCCGTCGCCGCCATCAATAGAGGGGGCCGGCGCCGGCCCCCTCATACTCAGCCCCGCAGGAAAAAAGCTAGAAGTGGATCCGCAGGCCGAACTCCATCTGGCGCGGTGTGTTGGCCTGGCTGGTAATGCGTCCAAACGTCGTGGGGCTGGTCAAACTGAACGACGGACTGCCCATGGCAACGTGGTTCATAAGATTGGTGAACTGGAAGATGAACGTCGCGCCGACGCGTTCGCCGACGAGGCCGACGTCCTTGGAGACGGTCGCATCCAGATTCCAACGCGGCAATCCGCGGAGGTTGTAATAGCCGCCGCAACTCGTGTCGATGCCGAGAACACACGGCCGGAACTCGCGGTAAACCGCCTCCGGATTGCTGAACAGATTCACGCCGTACGGATTGTTGGTTCCGATTCCGCCGGAACCGGAAACGTTGTAATGGGCGGAAGTGCCACCGGTATAGGGCGAAGCGCCGACGGCGTTCTCCGTGAGCGCGGCCGCGCCGGTGGAATTGGCTTCGCCGAATGCCTGGGTGATCGGGCTGGGCGCATATCCCACAGAGATTCCGGCACCGCTCTGGGCGGTGAATAGCGGCGAGATGGTCCATCCCCCCAGAAGGCGGTTTTTCAGTCCACTCGAACCGTGGTACGGAACTTGATAGAACATCGCCAGGTTGTAAATGAATTTGTAGTCGTAGCCGTTGATCCCGTAACTTGCATCGAGGTTATACGGGGTCAGCAGCGTGTAGGAACTGTTGTACTGGGCGATTTGGCCGGTGCCCAGCGCCTTGCTCCAGGTGAAGTTCGAAGTGGCCGTCAGACCATGCCAGTCGCTGGTCCGGAACGTCACATACAGCGCGTTGTAGTTCGAGTAACCCTCGCTTCCCAGGATCATCAGAGAGGTGGCCTGACTAAAGCCGCCATTGTACGGCTGGCTGATCATGGTGCGACCCAGGGTCCAGGACGGCGCATTGTTCATCGCCATCCAGAGATTCGTGACCAGGAGGTTCTTGATGTTCGAGCCCTGCTTGGAGGCGACCGCCGCCGTGCAGCTCCCGAACCCCGCGCAATACGCCGAGTTGGCGCCGCCCAGCGCCGCTTCAAACCAGGGCTGGACCGGAACGTTGGCGGGCGCCACCCCGCCCGGGCACGGATACTGGAGCCCGCCCCCGCCGCAAAGCGCCGCGTAGACCTGGGCGAAAGCCTGGGAGAATTGCTGGCCGCCGAGCGTCAGCATATACGGCACTGCATCGAGGTTCAGTTGCGAGGTCTCGTGCCGCGAAATCCGGCCCATGAAGCCGACCTCCAGAGTCATCCTGTTGTTAATCTGCCGCTGGATGGCCAGGGTGAAGTTATCGGTGTTGTTTTGCCGGTAATTGTGGTCCACGATGGTCGGATCGGCCGCGGCGCCGTTCGTTCCTCCCGTGAAGAAAGGCTGGGCCAGGGTCGGGCTGGCCGAAGGCAGCGGCGCGACCATGCCGTCGATGCCGATGCGGAAGGCGTTCGCCGGCGTGACCACTGCGCTTCCCAGGCACTGGCCGCCCGTCGTGACGCCCTGGCATTGAACGGCCTGCAAAGCGCCGGGCGCCAGCAGGGGCGCCAGCACCTGGTTCACGCCGTTAATCCGGCCATAGATGCGCCCGTAGCCGCCGCGGATGACCGTGCGGCGATCCCCGAAGACCTTGCCGAGAATTCCGCCCGTGAAAGAGGGGTTCCAGGCGAGCGACACCCGCGGGCTGAATCCGCCGTAAAAAGTCTTGTAGGGATACTTCAATCCGCTGCCCACGTTCCGGACGGTCTCAAATCCAATGATCGGGTTATAGATCTGGCCGTCAAGGGCCGCCTTCTCGCGCTGGGCCAGGAAATCCATGGCGCTGATCACGTTGCCGGCCTGGTCCACCAACTGGGTCTGCCTGCCCTGGAGCTCATAGGGCGGCATTTCCAGGGCATAGGCCAGGCCGTAACTGAGCGTCAGCGAGTGCCTTACATGCCACGTGTCGCTGAAATAGAAGTTGTAGTAAGGGATGATCGCCTGGTTGTAAGCCGGGCTGCCAAGCGGCTGCAAGTTCAGGCGTGGGCCCGAGCGGGCGTAGGCGACCTGTGTGTTGCTGACGATTCCCAGCACTTCAGAGTACAGAGTCTGCCAGTTGGAGTACTGCGAACTCGGCACGGTGCTGGGAATATACGGCGAGTTGGTCCAATTGAGAATGCCGCTGTTGCTTAACCAATACACGATCTGGTTGTTCACCCCGACGCCGTTGTCCGTGCGCATGTGGTAGTCGTAGTTGCGCTGATAGCTGCCGCCGAACTGCAGCAGATGGGCGCCCTTCATCATCGTCATGTTGTCGATGACCTGCTTGTCCTGCCCATCCCAGAAGCGCTGCCGGACCTGCTGGGTGTTCACGTTGTACGGAATCAGGGCGTTGTATTGAGACTCGCCGCCGAATTCGACCGCGCCGCCCAGTCCCGGAAGTTGCGGCGGAGCTCCCGAGCTGCCCCATTGCCAGAACTGGCGCAGGTAGGCGAAGCGGAAGTCGTTGGTGATGGCCGGAGTGATGCTGCCGGTCAGCGCCGCAACAAAATAGCTGTCATTCTGAGGCCTGGGGGCTTTGGCGACCGCGTTGCCAAGAGTGTCGCCCGGGAGGGCGCCGCCGATATCGAACTGGTTGGTGGTTAATTGGACGATCTTCGTGTATCGGTAGCTGGTCATCAAACGCCAGTTGTCGTTCAAATCGTGATCGATCCGCCCGACGTATACGTTCTGCGTGAGCGGCGTCCGAACGGAGGCGATATAGCCCTGGGTGTTGTATTTGTCGCCGTAGTTCGGATCGTTCGGCAGGGGCATGTATTTGGACCAAATCTGGTTGACGACCGGGTTCAAGCCGAGGCCGCGGGGATCGCACAACGTTCCGCCGCACTGCGCCGGTTGATACGTCACGCCGTTGACGGTCACGGGGACGGGATTCAGGTTGTAGGCGACGTATTGCCCCGACGCATCGGGAATCTGAATCACGCCCGCGCGAAACAGCGGCGAAGGCACGGTGAACTCCGTGGTTCCGGAGTTGGGGAAGCGGGACCCCTCGTAGTTGAAGAAGAAGAACCACCTTTTGCCCAGGAACTCCCTGGGCGTCAGCGGTCCGCCGAGCGCGCCGCCAAAACGGGAACGGTGGTTGGGGATCAGCGGCGTGTACGGCAGTTTGCCATATCCGGGGATATTCGACGGCGTATGGTTGTTCGACCAGCTATTGGCCGCGCCCAGGTTGGTTGCATAGTAATACCCGTAGGCGGAACCGTGATATGCGTTCGTTCCGCGCTTGGTCACCATCTGAACGTTCGCGCCCGAGGAGTTGTTGAAGTCGGCGCCCTGGGCAAATACGGAAACGCGAACCTCCTCGACGCTCTCGACGGGAGTCGAAACTACCCCGCTGGAGGCGCCGCTGGTTTGAGTCCCGCCGGTGCCGGTGAAGTTCGTCTGGTAGCCGGTCGTGTTGCCGGCCATATCGTCGCTGGTGTTGCCGCCGTCGAGCGTGTAGGTGTTCTGGTCCATGTAGGAACCCGCGGTGTAGCCGCTTCCGGTTACGCCCGGCTGGAGCAGGGCCAGCGTCTGCACATCACGGCCAAGGTTCGGCAGGTTCAAAATCGAGTTCTGCGTGATGGTGTTTCCCACCATCGCGGAGGTGGTCTGCAGTTCGGCGGCCGGCGCTGCCGTGACTTCGACCGTCGTCGTCGTAGAGCCCACCTCCAGGGTGGCGTTGATGGTCACCGTCGTGCCGACGTTGACCTTCTGCGCCGCCACCCGGAATACGTTGAATCCCTCCTTACTGAAAGTCGCCGAATACATGCCCGGCAAGACGTTTACGAAGACGTAGCGTCCCACCGCATTGCTGGTAGCGGTTTGAGTGGAGTTGGTGTCCGTATCCGTGAGCTTGACCGTCGCTCCGGGAATCACGGCGCCTTGCTGATCCGTCACCACGCCGGTGACGGTACTCGTTGAGGTAGCCTGGGCAGAGACCGGCCGCGCAGTGAGGCTGAGCAGCCCCACGAGCATGGCCAGATGCCCGTAAATACACCAGGAACTTCTGAAGCGCGAAGACATAGCATGGACCTCTCGAGACCCTTTACGACCCTTTACGATAGAACCGGCGCGCGCCCGTCCTCACCCGAAGCGGGTCACGCGTCGAACACAAAAAGCCACTAATAATTGCTACACCGCGCTTCTGGGACTTGTATCGTATACACCATTCCAGCGACGGAAGTCAAGGCATTTTTCGAAGGCAGGGATTCCGCATCCGAGGCTGCGGGCGAAAGGCAAGCCTCAAGGGTGGCGTTTATGGTCACCGTCGTTCCCACGTTGACCTTTTGCGCCGCCACTTTGTATAAGTTAAATCCCTCCTTACTAAAAGTGGCGGAGTACATGCCCGGCAAGACGTTTACGAAGACGTAGCGCCCCACCGCATTGCTGGTGGCGGTTTGCGTGGCGCCGGTGCCGGCGTCCGTCAGCTTGATGGTTGCTCCCGGAATGACGGCGCCTTGCTGATCCGTCACCACGCCGGTGACGGTGCTGGTAGAGGTAGCCTGGGGCCAGACTGGCCGCGTACTGAAGCACAACAGCCCCAGCAGCATTGCCAGATACCCGTAGATACACCCATAACTTCCGAAGCGAGACAACATAGCCGATATTTTTACCCTTTACTTTCTTAGACCCTTCACGACACAGCTAACGCGCGCCGTCCTCGAGGACCGCTCACGCGTTTAACAAAAAAGCCCTATAAAAGACCGCATTTACCCGCTTCGGAGACTTTCCGGTTCAGTAACTTTTACACCTTGCCGCAAGAGAGGTCAAGAAATCTTTCGACACAGATATCTGATAGGCCTCGGGTGACCCGCCCGGCGGCCGTCAAGGCCGGCGCCCGCCGCTCGCCCGGCGGCCCGCTTAACCGCTATACTGAAGGTTCATGCCGTTCACCAACGCCGGATCGTTCAGCTTTCGATTTTGGCGCTTTAGCCGCGCAGGCTAGAGTGGCGTTGGTTGACGCGGGCACTGGAATCGGCAACACCAACCCACTCGAAAGAGTGGGTTTTTTATTTTTCGGGGGGAGAGATGATCATCTCGATGCGGCTGCACGCGACGCGTGAGGAGATCGAGAGCGTCTGCGCGCGGATCCGCGATTTCGGATATAAAGTCCACACGATCGAAGGCGAAGAGCGCGTCGTGATCGGGGCGGTGGGCGTCGGTGACGTCACCGAATGCCTCGAATCGCTGACGGCCATGCCCGGGGTGGAAAACGCGGTCCGGATTTCGGCGCCCTATAAATTCGTGAGCCGCGAGTTTCGCCAGGAGCGCAGCCGGATACGCGTGAACGGGCTGGAAATCGGGGGCTCGGAGTTCGTGGTGATGGCCGGGCCCTGCTCGGTGGAGTCCGAGCGGCAGATCCTGACGGCCGCCGAGGCCGTGGCCAAGGCGGGCGCGCGCATCCTGCGCGGCGGCGCGTTCAAGCCCCGCACCTCGCCTTACGATTTCCAGGGCCTGGAAGAGGAAGGGCTGAAGCTGCTCGCAAAGGCCAGGCAGGCGACCGGCCTCGCCATCGTCACGGAGGTGATGAGCGATGCCGACGTCGGCCTGATCTCCGAATACGCCGACATCCTGCAGATCGGCGCGCGCAACATGCAGAACTTTGCGCTGCTCAAGGCGGCTGGGCGGAGCCCGCGGCCGGTGCTGCTGAAGCGCGGCATGAGCTCGACGCTCAAGGAATTGCTGATGTCGGCCGAGTACATCGTGGCGCACGGCAATCCGAACGTCGTCCTCTGCGAGCGCGGCATCCGCACCTTCGAGACCGCCACGCGCAACACCTGCGACCTCACGGCGGTGGCCGTGCTCAACGAGCTTTCGCACCTGCCTGTGATCGTGGACCCGAGCCACGCGACGGGCAAGCGCAGCCTCGTGCCGGCGCTGTCGCGCGCAGCGGTAGCAATCGGCGCCGACGGCATCATCGTCGAGGTCCACCCCTGGCCGGACAAGGCCGCCAGCGACGGCGCGCAGTCGCTCACCCCTGCGCTGTTCCACGCCATGATGCAGGAGATGAAACCCTACATCGAGCTCTGGAAACAGGCGCGCGGCTGCGGCGCGACGGCCTAAGCGGGCCTGAGCGGCCGGGCGCGGCGCCGCGGCGTGATAACCTTCTAATTGTGAGGCATCGTCTTCCCCCCTGGCTGGTCCTTTTTCTGCTTGCCGGGGTATGCGGCGGCATCATTTTCGGCGTGGCGGCCTGGCGGGCGCACAGCGAGTCCGTCGAAAAATTGATGACGCGGCTGCCGGGCAACGATGCCACGGTGGTGTATATCGACGTGGCGGCCCTTCGCCGCGCCCACGTGCTGGACGCTTTCACCGCGCCCGCCGCCATGCAGGAACCCGAATACCGGGCCTTCGTAAACCAGACCGGCTTCGACTACGCGCGCGACCTCGACATGGCCCTGGTATCCTTCAGCCGCGACGGCACGTATTTTCTGCTGCGCGGCCGGTTTGACTGGCCCTTCCTGAAGGATTACGTGCAAAACAAGGGCGGCACCTGCTACAACACGTTCTGCCGCGCGCAGGGCAGCACGCCCGAACGCATGATCTCTTTCTTTCCGATCGGGAAGAACCTGATGGCGCTCGCCGTCAGCAAGGACCAGTACGCGGCCTATGCGATGCAGGAACGCCGGCCCGCGCGCCAGTTCACGCCTCCGAACGAACCCGTGTGGTCGCTGATTCCCGGCGACGCTCTGAAAGAAACCGGCAGCCTCCCCGCGGCCGCTCGGATTTTCGCGCGCGCTCTCGGCAATGCCAGCCAGATTCTGGTTTCGGCGGGCCCGGAAGGCGATCACATCGAGCTGCGGCTGGATGTTACCTGCCGCTCGGCGGACGATGCGGCGGCACTCACGGCCGACCTGCGCCAGGCCACCGCGGAACTGAAGCAGCAGGCGGTGAAGCAGCCACCCGGGCCGGGCGACATCGCCGGCGTGCTGATCGCGGGCGCCTTCGACCAGAAAGACCTTCACGTGCTCGGCCGGTGGCCGATCGAACGCTCCTTCCTCCAAGCGCTCGGCAATCCGGGCTGATGCCGCGCCGGGCCCGGAGCCAGAGACCGCCGCAGGCCGGGGTCCCGCCCCATACTTCGATCCGGGGCCCGCGCATCCCCGCCCCCTTTGCCCGGTGTACTACCATCGTCTTATGTTCCGGTTTTTCTCCACACTGGTTCTGGCCGCCGGCCTGGCGGGTGCGCAGGTGCCGCGGCCCGCGCCGGACTACAGTTTCAATCTTCCCGACGGCCAGCCGGTGCGCCTCTCCCAGTACCGCGGGAAAGTCGTGGTGCTGCAGTTCCTCCTGACCACCTGCCCCCACTGCGCGCAGGCGTCGAAAATTCTGGCCGTGCTGCAGAGGGAATACGGCACGCGGAAGCTGCAGGTGCTCGGCGTGGCGATTAACGACGGGGCTGCGGCCGAGTTGCCGGCATACCTCAAGCAGAACGACGTCACTTTCCCGACCGGCGTCGGCTCGAACCAGAGCATGTATACTTTTCTGCGCCTGTCTTTCATGCAGCGCGTCCTGATGCCGCAGGTGGCGTTCATCGATAAAGACGGGATCATCCGCAGGCAGGTGGCCGGCGACGACCCGATGTTTCAGGGCGACGAGGAGGCGAACCTGCGCGCGGCAATCGATCCGCTGCTCAAGGAAGTAACCGGGCCTCCGCCGTCAAAAGTGCGCCGGCCGGTAAAAAGGGCCACCAAATAAGGGCGGCAGGCCGGCGCACATCATCTAACAAGGACTAACTGTCGCGTTTGCAGCATTGCCTGGTATAGCCGCTTCAGTTCAGCCACCGCTGCCTAAGATTTCCGATCATCTCGTTCATACATTGTCCCCCACGAGTCCGTGGCGATTGCAACCCCAGCCGTGCAAGCCAACGATGAGCCAGATGGTTATGCGCGTCCCGGAGTAAGACCGCCGCTCGACGTCGCAAGGACTAGGCCAATTCTCGAAAGGATTTTCGTGGCTACTCACCGCCTCTGCAGGAAGCTCCTGGCAGCCATCGAAGTCTCGAAAAGATTTATCATGTATGTTGCTCCGACTTTGCCGAACTGCATCACCACGTTCCCTTCGGCCATGTCCCAAATGTAAATCGTTGGTTGCTGTTCAGAGGGCTCGCCGAGTCGTTGCTGGAGGTATTGCATCAATTCCATCGACACATCAATCACGGCGTCCCTACTGCTGGACTCAAAGTAAAGGGCGATCTTATAGACTTTTCCTCTGACCGCGCCAAGGTCTACGTTCCACCAACAGTTCATCCACTGCACACCCGGCGCATGGAAATTTCTCTCGCTATTGAAATTTCGGCCGTAGATCGAATACTCGGTCTCGGAGAACTCGTTCAATCCAGTCAAGCCGTCAGTTGACATGCCCAACCTGTATTTACCAATCGGAAGAGAAGCCGAACTCGTTGTCATTGCTTTCCCGTCTACCTACTTGGATCGTATCACTAACTCCCCTTTTCTCTCATTTAGGTATCGCACGGATCTGAGCGGCACCCTTCCGCCCAGGCCCAGAGCAGACAGGGCGAGGCAGTGGACGGGACCAATTCGGAAAGAGCGCCGGTCGTGCGGCCCGGCAGTCCAACAACAAGTCAGGGATGCGCGGGCGCCGGGCAAGGAGTCGATCCAGCATGGCTTCCAGATCAGGGCGCGAGTCGATCCACTCACTCGGCAGAGCTCTGTATACGGCGTCGATGGCCGCTTCGGGGAACAGTCTTGCTCTCGTGAGCCACGGCTCGAAGTCGTCGAGCGACGTGATCCGCTCGTACACAACAGGAGCAAAATACAGGCCGGCAAGCGGAGCGTCGCGAAAAATCCAACTCGCGTCGCCAAACATGTTCCCCGCGTCGATCATGTAGGCGCGGAAAGGCGATTTGCGGGTAGCTCGGCAAAACACCGCCTGACGGCCATCGCTGTTGGACGTCCATCGGTCCACTACGAGAGCGCCATAGAAGTGCCTGACATTCTCCACTTGTTGCAGCAGCGGGCTGGGGATGAAATCGTACACCGCCACCTGCCGCGGGTCGCCGGGATGGCGCGATCCAAAACAGATTCCTGGCTGTAGGGGTTTGCGCCAGTGCTCCAATTCATAACATACCTCAGGCGCCAGCACTTCCGGTGGCACTACGACCAGCGCCGGTTCCGGGGTGCAAATGCCGAGCTGCCGCAAGATCGCGGTTCCGAAGGCTTCGTTCACTGGAACTCGTGAGTGCTGCGGATTGTCGCGCGCCTTGACGATGAAAAACTCGTCTTCCTCGGTCTGGACCAAGTGCGCTTGCGAGCAACCGCGCATCTTACGGATGATTCGGCGTGCAGTGACTGTGCGAAACGTAGTTCGGGGGAGATGACACTTTAAGAATGTCGACCTGAACTGTGAAAGATCTCACATCATCGAGCAGACGAGGCGCACGAATTGTCCTATTCCTACCAGATGAGGTACCCAGCCCTAAAAGGTACTGCTATTGTAGTCATGAAAACGGGAAACGAGCAAGCAGTTCTCCCGAATGGCTCTCCATCGATCGACTTCGGTCCAAAAGATAATCCGTTCGGTGCGTACTCCCCGCAGGAGTCCTAGTCCAGTCTCCCTCAGACAGACGCTATATCCCACATACGCGTGGACGTGGCTGCACATGGGCGGGGTATTTATTGCGTTTCTCCAGCAGCTTATTCAGGAATGAGATGAATATATAATTAAAATTCAGCAACGGAATAGCTCCCGAACTCGGATGACATTTATAATGTCTAGCTGAGATGCCGATTGTGCCGACCGAGATACTTTTCCAAGATGTCACCAGCACAGCATCGGACAGTCGCTCAAGCGCACGCGCAAGCTTGGAAATTTTGGATACAGGCACATGCACGATCTGTACAGTCACACGGCTTGATGGCCGATACCTTGCAGTTAAAGCCCCGGTGCCGCTTCGGCACCGGATGCTCGTGAGGCTAGAATGGGATGGTCAGCTTGTACTGGGTGAGATCGATCATAGCGAGTCGCACCGCAGCATCGTCCGGATCGAGCATTTGTTAAACCTTGATAATATTCCGGACGCTTTGCGCGCCGACGATCTCGAAGCACAATGATTGATAATTAACCGG
>Ga0078972_1004509_pt2 | contig 35830 bp, 40 predicted proteins | sample YelNatPaOPGAMG01_FD_67568 | JGI IMG/M metagenome (GOLD analysis project Ga0078972, IMG submission 67568) | Hot spring thermophilic microbial communities from Obsidian Pool, Yellowstone National Park, USA - OP-RAMG-01 (SPADES assembly) (version 2) | ecosystem: Environmental > Aquatic > Thermal...
TCTCCAATTCAGCCTTGAAATCCACCAGGTGTCTTGAGACGCCGTCAGCTATCGGGTGGTACGTATCGCTGCACAGGGCTACTCTCATTTAGGTTCTTTTTCCCATTATGTTTCCTATTATAAAGATATATCCGAGTGACGAGAGCAGCCTGTTCGGCCAGATTCTTCATGGAAGGCTCCCTGAAGCATTGGATGAAGCAGTCGTTGCAGTTATTCTCCCACTTTTCCCACTTTCTCTCAACATTTAGTTTTCTGGTTGTCTTGTAGAAGCAGGGATACACGTCTCCTCTGTAATCCGCGTAGAAAACCTCCTCCCCGGCCCTGCATCTCTGAACTGGTTTCTTTTCAAGCCAATCGACAGCCTCCTTGTAATATGTTCTCGTATTTCCAAACGTGAAATTCTTGTAATTTTTGAATGCAAAATCAAATGCCTCTTTTATCTGCTCCTCCTTGACAGGGACGTTTTCGTAGTAGTAAGAGCTGTTGTCAGGGAAGCATATGGAGGCAGGCACCCCTATTTCATCGTTCACGAACTTCGCATATTCACCTATCCTGTTGTAATTGAAATCCGTGACCAGGATATTAGAGGTAAGAACCTTGACCCTGGGCCTCAGGTACTTCATGCTTTCAACCACTATATCGAATATCTTCCTCCCCCTGTACTGGTTATGAAGTTCGGGGACGTTGCTGTCCAGGCTGACCGTGGCAGCGTCCAGGTACGGATATATCTTGCTCAGAACGTATTTATTGGTACCGTTCGTGGCGATGTGTGTAATGAAGCCCTTTTCCTTGAGCGTTTTCAGTATCCTGGGAAGATCAGGATGAAGGGTGGGTTCTCCCCCTGTCACGGACACGATTTTCACCTTATTGTATTTCATTTCATCAATGAAATCATCAATCTTGTCCTTTGGAAAGAGCACATTGCCTTCAAAAGCGTTGCACCCTTTGCAGAGCAAATTGCACTTGAAATCAATATTCCAGATTACAGTTTTCACTGGTAAGTTAAAAATTCTAAGTATTTAAAGGAAATTGAGCTTGGGAAACAACTATTGCCTGATGGATGCATAGTATTCTGTGAAATAGCTTATCACAAGATCAGCCCCGGCCCTGAATATTGCTGCCAGGGATTCCTCCACCACCGGTCTCAGGTCTATTATTCCCTGGTCAGCTGCTGTCTTGATCATGGAATATTCTGCGCTCACGCTGTAAGCTGCAACTGGTATATCAAATCTGTTCCTTGCCTCTCTTATTATATCCAGGTAAAAGAGTGCGGGCTTAACCATCACTATATCAGCCCCCTCCTCTATATCTTCCTCAATTTCCCTGATGGCCTCCCTCCTGTTCCTGTAATTCATCTGATACGTCTTCCTGTCCCCGAAGGCCGGTGCGGAATTAACAGCCTCGCGGAAAGGAGAATATAGCGAGCTGGCGAATTTTGAGCTGTATGCTAGAATCAGTGTGTCCTGGTAACCAGAGGAATCAAGCTCCTTTCTTATCCTAGAGACCTGTCCATCCATCATTCCTGAAGGGGCAACACCATCCACTCCCGCTTCCGCATAGCTCCTTGCTATCTTCGCGTACACCTCAAGCGTGGAATCGTTGTCTATGAGACCATCCTTGACCAGACCGCAGTGACCTGTATCCGTGTACTCGCACAGGCACAGGTCCGCCCATACAACTATGTTCGTCTCTTCCTTTACGGAGGAGATTGCCCTCTGCACGACACCCTTTGGGTCGAAGGATGATGAGCCCATGGAGTCCTTATATTTCGGTACACCGAATAACAGAATTGATTTGATTCCAAGCTTTTCGTATTCCTTTGCCTTCTCAACAGCCCCCTCCACGGGGATCCGGTAGATCCCGGGCATATTGACAATCTCCACGGGGGAAGTGATATTCTCATCCACGAAAACTGGCATCACAAGCTTTCTGAGCTCAATGGAAGTTTCACCGAATATCTCTCTTATCTCAGCTGACTTTCTTAATCTTCTTAACCTCAGATCCGGATAGGTTTTCATCCAGAATCTCCTCCATATTTGCAACTGTTTCTGAAGATTTGACATCCTTGGACCTCTTTATCCCATTTATCACGAATCCAAGAAGTCTGTTCCTCGTTGACTCAAGACCCTTTTTCATGAGGTCCAGGTCCTCCTCTGCCACAACCCTCCTCTCCAGGTAGCGTGCCTCTTCCTCGATCACCCTGTCAGAGAATTCTATGATTTTCCTCAGTATTTCCTCCTTATCCCTGTTCATCATCTTTGCTGCAAATTTCTCAAACTCTCAGGGCATCCCTTATCTGGGATACTATTTCGTTTTCCCCTATAACCATGGAATCCAGACCCGCTGCCACGAGAAACAGGTGCCTTACCGCATCCAGGCCATGGATAACTGAATGCTGGAGCGCTTTCCCCTTGATATAATCCTCCACGAACTCCACAGTCTCCTTATCACCGGGGTAGAAGTACACCTCAAACCTGTTGCATGTCCAGAGAACAAACGCCTCCTTGATCCTTTCATTTTTCTTTATGTATCCATAAACTTCATCCAGCTGAAAATCAGAGACGTTCGTAAAGTAAAGGGACCCGAGGTCATTATACGTAACTTTGACCAGAAACAGACCCCCTTTTTCCAATTTTTAACACCCTTAAAGATAAGTGCAAATTCCATATTTACTTTTACGCTCTCTTCTCCAGCAACAATACCCTGACTTTCTATGGAGTGGCAAGAAGCCCTTTCTCACTGTTGTTCACCATGGCAACCAGTATTTCCCATATGGAGGGCCTTTCAAAAAAACCTGCCGGGACAAGGCCACTTTTTGATATCGTGTTAAAGGTGGGCCTACCTATAGCGTATATCCTCTTCCCCTCGATGTATTTTGCTGCCCTCCTGTAGAGGATCTCGAAGGAGTGGGAAGAACCTACCAGAATCTTCGTTACGCTCCCGAGGTCCTCATATCTTGCGTCTGGATTCTCCACAATCTCGTATGCAGCAACAACATTTACCCTGATACCATTATCCCTGAGGGTTGAGAGGAGATTGTCTGAAATCATATTGCTCCCCACAACAGTGATTTCTTTTTCATTGCCGGCGATAATCCTTGCCAATCCCTGTGAGTCCTGGGTGTCTGGAACTATGCATTCCAGGGAATAGAGATTCTTCAGATATTTGGACGTCTCTTCTCCGATGCAATATATCCTTTCCCCACTTATTCTGATTCCTGACATTTTCAGGGATATCACCGCCCTTTTTGAGGTCAGGGCAAGGGACGTTTCTATACTTTTAACGCTGGAAACATCCCTGTAAACTATCTTCAATACTGGAACTGTGGTCACGCCCTCCGGAACCTTGCTCAGTGGAGCACCAACATATGCCACTCTGTCACTCAATTGCATCCCTCATTTTTTTTATATCCCCGCTGCTCACATCTCCACTGAAAACCAGATCCACCCTTCTTTCCTCGTTCGCATATGAAAATTTCACTTTCCTTGAAGGGTAATCTGCCCTTATACTGATAGCCTTGTCACAGCCTAAATTCAGCTCATTCATTATCTCCCTCTCCCTCCCTGCTTCCCATAGAGAGGATTCCTTCTGAATTTTTGAGAAGATACGCGAAGCGAACCCTTCCTTGGGGGCGACAACGGCTATGAACCCCTGATTCGGATCTGGGGGACAAATTTCCTCCGGTATTATTTCACCCGGTGGAAAAATATTGAGCCTGTCAAGCGCAACCTTCGCAACTATAAGAGAGTCGACCTCCCCGTTCTTCCATTTTTCAATCCTGGTATCAATATTTCCTCTTATATCTATGAATTTCATATTCCTGTTCACCAGGGAGAGGAACATCCTCCTCCTTATGGACCCTGAGCCCACGCTTCCTTTAAAACTGAGAAAGTCGCCGTTTCCAACGAAATAATCTCTCGGGTCTCCCCTGTCGGAGAAGAAAACTATCCTCAGTTCTTCCTGAAGCTCCGCCGGGATATCCTTGGCTGAATGAACTGCCGCATCAGCCTTTCCCTCAAGCACGGCGTCGTTGAGCTTCCTCACAAATATCCCCCTTTCTCCGATCATGTACAGGGGAGTTACAGTATCCACCTCACCGTGTGATTTCAAGATCACCGGTTCCGCGTCTATTCCCACTTTTCTAAGAATCTTAGAAATTATCTCAAACTGAGCAAGGGCAAGCCTCGAACCCCTGGTTGCGATCCTCAGATTCCTCTCCACAGCTTTCTCCCCTCTTCGGCAAGGAATGAGAAACTCTCTCTCACTTCATCTTCGCTGTGTGCGAAAGATAAAAACATGGTTTCATCGAACGATGGTGGGATGTAGATGTGATGCTCCAATGCAGATCTGAACAGCCTGAAATAAAGTTCCTTTCTTGTGGCCGCAACATCGCCGTGATTCCTTACCTTTTTCTCAGTGAAAAACAGGGACAGCATGCCAGTCGCATAATTGACGGAAAGACCGGATGATGACAGTTCCTTCACCGCAATCTCCGTGATCCTTGCAAGCTTTCCGTAGTCCATCCTTGAGAGAATATTCAGTGTTTCAAGACCCGCAACAACTGATACGGGGTTTCCGGAGTAAGTTCCTGCCTGCGGCAGATCACCCTGGGGGCGCACATTCCTCATCAATTCCTCTTTACCGCAGTAAATTGCAAGAGGAAATCCTCCTCCTACTATCTTTCCGAAGGTAGCAAGGTCAGGTTCTATGCCCCTTTTTGCGTAATAAGGATGAAAACCCTCCCTGAATCCAGTTATCACCTCGTCCACAATGAGAGGGGTTCCGTATCTCCTGCTCGCGTCCTCTATCTCCTCTAAATACCCTTCCTCCGGGGGAATAACTCCCGTATTGCCCATTACAGGTTCCAGGATCAGTGCACCGAATTCCCGTGATGAAAGCTTATCCCTCGCCGCATCTGCATCGTTGAACTCTACCTCCTGGACCAGATCGGATGGAAAATTATAGGGATGGGTGCCGTGATATCCACCCTTCATCTTCAGCACCTTTTTCCTTCGTGAATAGTGGAGTGCCAACCTTATCGCGTGCATTGTTGCCTCGGTCCCTGAATTGACGAGCCTCATCATGTCCACACCCGCCGCTTTCCTGAAAATCTCTCCGAATTCCACCTCCTCTTCCGTTGGGGCACCGAGAAGCGAGCCTTCCTGCACCCTTTCCCTTACCTTCTCCACCACGCTGGGATAACTGTGGCCGAGGATTAGGGGACCGTATGCAAGGACGAAATCCTTGTATTTGTTCCCTTCCACATCTTCAATCTCTCCGCCTTTTCCCCGTTTCATGAAGACGGGATAGGGGACGTAGTACCTGACAGGACTGTTCACTCCTTTGGGGTATATCTTCACCGCTCTCTCGTAAAGGTATCTGCTCCGCATCAGAAGAATACCCCCGCAAGTATCTCTGCTATGAGAACTATAATTACCATTAATGCAACAGTTATGAATGAAAGGACATGAGTGATTTTCCTGACCCTCTTGAGATCATCAAACTTACCCTGCTCGGCCAGTTTAGGTATAAGCTTCCCGTGCCAGAGGTTGTTACCGTACATGATTGAGTACATAGCGGCGACAGTTACAATCTTTATGGTCAGTATATACCCCCATCTTGTCTTGACTGCGGCCCCTATGTTGTAGAAATAAACGGGGTAGTAGAGGGCGACAAGAAGAAGACCCGTGACTGTTAGGAGGATCACGGATATGTTTGTGTAAAGGGCGTATCTCTTCCCCATGATGCTCATAAATCTAGTTCTCAGCTTCTCATCCTTGAGGGCCAGAGAGCTTGCTGGCCATATTACTATCCACACGAATATGGATGACCCCACAAGGAAGACTGCACATATCACGTGGATGAACAGGATAAATATGATCAGGGGCGTCATTCACTCAATCCAGAATGACCTAAATGTTATTCAAACTTTGTATGCTGCGCGGAATGTAAAGGCATCTAGGGTCTTCCTGGAATATATCATTGAAGTAACTGTAGGCCCTTGCCCTGGAGCCACCACATATGTCGCCGTACTCGCATATTCCGCAGCGCCCCTTCAGATTCCTGTGATCTCTGAGTTTTATGAGAGTTTCATTGTTTCTGTATATATCCACAATGCTTCTTTCCTTCACATTACCCAGCGGTATCGGTAAAAAACCGGATGGATTCACGTCTCCATTGTGTGCAACAAATATCACGCCCTTCCCGTCTCTGGTATATGTGGTATGCCCTCTCGAGCATCTCATCCGGTAAAGGATCAACGAGAGCAGAGGCCCTGCAGTGTTTGCACGCGAGATCACAGGCCTTTGTGGTTTCCCAGAATATCAGTATTGGCTTCTCGTCGTAGTTTACGGTGGCATGATTCATTGGGGCAGTATGGCACTGCTGTATATAAGTGAAATGTTCCTCCGGAATTCAAACCGGGGCGATAAAAGTAATAAATATTCCCAGAAGTTACCGAGAGGTGCAAGGAAAGTTAATACTGAGGATATCAAGGGGGGAATACAAGGGAAACGCCGTGTGGTTCATGAGGCAGGCAGGTAGGTATCTCCCGGATTACGAAAGGATCAGGGCAGGAATGAATTTTTCCGATGTTCTTGAAAATGCAGAAGTCATCTACAATCTCTCAATCCTTCCCCTGAAATACATCAGAACGGATGGTATAGTTGTATTCACGGACATCCTCCTTCCCCTGAAGGAAATGGGTTACACTGTTTCGTATGACGGCGGCATCACAGTGAGAAAAAACGGGGAGGGAGGCGCTCAGTACTCTGGAATTTCCACCGCAATAGGAAGACTATCCAGGGACTTTAAAGATTTCACAATCATAGGTGTTCTTGGCGGTCCGTTCACAATGTTATCCTATGTTTTTGATGAGGGAAGGCACGGCTATCATGTCACGAAGAAGGAGATAGTTGAGAGGGGGGAGGAGCTCATGCCTAGGGCGATTGAATGCATATTAAATTTCGCCGAAATACAGGCCAGGGCAGGAGTGGACGTTTTGCAGGTCTTTGACAGCTGGCTCGGAAACCTTTCTGAATCTTTCTATGAGAGGCACGTGCGCAAGTGGGAAGAGTATTTTATGGAGAAACTGGGGGAGATCGGGAAGCCTGTCATATTTTTCAGCGAGGGAACATATCACCTCGCGGGGGCGATTAAGAATCTTGAGGCGGATGTTTTTTCAGTGGACTGGCGCGTCGACCTCAACAGGTATCTCGATACGCTCGGGAACAGGATAATCCAGGGAAACCTGGACCCCAATGTACTTTCAACTTCGGACTCCTACCTCAGGGATGAAGTGAGAAGGATAATGAATATGGGTAGAAAATTCCCCGGTCACATTTTTAACCTTGGTCACGGGGTCCCACAGTGGGCTGACTGGAATAAGCTCGCGATGATAGCAGATGAGGTTCACAATTATGACTGACAAGGCAGTAGTACTGATGTATTACGGATTCCCTGAAAGGGAAGAGGAGATGGTTGAATATCTCAAGGACATACTTCACGGCAAAACACCCCCAGACGGTCTGGTGAGGGAGAATATCCAGAAACTCAGGATGATAGGGGGAGCTTCCCCGTCAGGCAGAATCGTTACGAGCATAAGGAAGAAGGTTGAAGAAAAACTTCATGATCACGGGTACAGGGTATATCTTCTTTCCAAGCACTACAAACCTTCGCTGAAGGATGCAGGCAAAATAGTTGACGGAGAGGTGGTATTCGAGATTCCCCTCTTTCCCATATACTCTGATTTCATATTCAGAAGCTACTTTGAAGTGTTGGAAGAGAGGCTGCAAGGCAGGCAGTTCATAAGGATCTCCAACATCGGATTTGAGGAACCCCTCATGAGTTACTACAGGGGAATGGTCAGGGGGGATGAAGATTACCTGCTGGTTTTTTCTGCACACAGCATCCCTCTGGAATATCCCGATGAATATCCAGTTAACGTGGAAAGATTATCCTCCCTCCTCTCAGCCGGAAGGGAATATGTGAACATTTATCACAGTCAGGGTCCCTTTCACGAAAAGTGGCTCGGCCCCTATCCCGAGTATTCAATAAAGTATGCCAAAGAAAAGGGGATGAAGGGGATCAAGGTGGTGCCAATAGGGTTCATCTACGATCATATTGAAGTTCTTTACGACCTCGACGAAAAACTGAGGGGTGAAGCATTGGAATATGGACTTGATTACGTAAGGGTACCGCTTCCCAACGATTCCGAACCTGTCATTGATTCCATCGTTAATTTAATATTGAGAATGGATCGAGATAGATAAAAAGATAAATTGTTTGTGCGAATTCCATTCTATGATAGACCAGGAGTTCAAACCGTTCGCTCTTCAGGGCTACAGCGAGAACCTTGAGAGGGAAAAGCTGTTTGATGTGAAGAAAACAGTGATTGACATAAAGATAAACTTTGACGACAGAACAGTGGAGGGCAAGGTTGAGCTGCACATCAGGATGAACGGGCTCAAGCAGGATCATCTTGAGATTGACGCAGAGGATATGGAAATATACAACGTTTCCGTGAGGGGTGTGCCTTCACAGTTTGAAGTGCTCTCTAAGAGGATAGTGGTGTACGGTGATTTCAACCCGTTTTCCGAGTATGTGGTGACAGTTACCTACAAGGCATACCCGTCCAAGGGGGCATATTTCTTTGAGGATGATGGGCCACAGTTCTGGACACACGGCGAGAGCGAGGATAATCACGCATGGTTCCCCTGCTTTGATTATCCAAACACCAGGAGCCAGTATGAAATAAGGGTAACGGTCCCACCTGGTTTCCATGTTATAAGTAATGGAAAGCTTGTCAGCAAGGTGGAGGGGGAATTCGTGACTTACGTTTTCAATGAAGAGTTCAGGTTCCCCGCATACCTTGTGAGTGTCGTTGCTGGAAAATTCATGAAATATGAGCAGGAGTGGAACGGGATCAAAATAACGTCATATTTTCTGCCAAGATATTCTGGTCTTGCCGAGAGGGCTTTCAAGAACACGCCAGATATGATGCAGTTCATTAGTGAGAAAACAGGAGTTCCCTATCCTTACTCAAAATACGACCAGACATGCGTCACAAATTTCCTGATTGGCGGGATGGAAAATATCACGGCAACCACATTAACAGATAGAACTCTGCACGATGAGATAGCGCATCTTGATTATCAGTCTGAGAATTTGCTATGTCACGAGCTGGCACACCAGTGGTTCGGCGACTACGTCACCTGCAAGGACTGGTCCCATGCCTGGCTAAACGAGGGGTTTGCAACGTACATAGCCCTTCTCTACACCGAGAGATACAAGGGAAAGGACGACCTTCTGGCTGAGGTTGAAAATACAAGGGACGCGTACCTGAAGGAATTCACGGAGAGGTATGGGAGACCAATCGTTGAAAGAACGTACAAGGAACCTGAGGAACTGTTCGACAGGCATCTTTACCAGAAGGCCAGCCTATTCCTGACATCAGCCCTCGACGCTCTCGGAGAGCTGAACGATCCTTCCGTTGCGGGCACTATTTCGCAGTACCTGAAAAAGGAGTATGACTGGCAGACAAGGGCCGCCGCCGTATCGGCGATCTCAAAGCTCTACTGGCAGGATAGGTCCCTCGGACGATTTATTTCGGAAGCCCTTCGGGATGAGTTTCCAGCTGTAAGGTCTCGTGCTGCGGAGTCTGTAAAGAGCATCCAGGAGCCAAAGCTCCTCTCTGACCTCAGAGCTGCCTATGAAAAGGAGAAAGATGGCTTTGTGAGGAGGACAATGAGGGAGGGACTTGAAGCAAAGGGGATTCCCCTTCCGCAAGATTATACTCAGCTCAAGGAGGAAGTAGCCAGATTAAAGGAGAGAGTGGAGAGACTCGAGGCAACAAAGGTAAAAGCAAGGGGAAGGTAAAGAATTTCAAATAGTGCGGGACCCGACAGCGATGAAAACACATGTACCCTGACTAATCTTCAAGATTTCCTGAGTGGCCTTTCCCGGACCTGTTCCTCGCGACGGCTGTAACACCTTAACTCTTGAGAAGTCCCATTGCGTACTCTCTTGCACCTAATATATCTCCTTCGTCCACTAATTTCATGAATTCTGGATCGTGGAGCAGATTCTGAAAATACCTTGCTTGGCCCCCGCAACTGTTGCGGGGAATCAGATTTCTCAGTTCCTCAAGAATCGGGAGCGCCTTTGAATACCTGTTTGCCAGGGGTGCAAGTTCATCCCTGAGAAATCTCGACAACGATGGGGATCTCCCCTCAGTGGAAACGGATACAGTTACCCCTCCGGCATTGAGAACCGCTGGGAATATGAAAGGGCTGTCGATCCTATCAACGCTGTTGTACAACACGCCCTCCTTCGCGCAGTATTCCCTAATTTTAGCGTTTACTTTCTCATCGTCGCTTGCTATCACCACAATCGTATTTCTATCGATCATTTTGCTCAGGGAATTCGGAGAATTTATATGAAGCGTGACTTTCTTCACATTGAATTCCTCTATTGATCTATCGAACCTGTCCGAAACAACGGTCACATCATCAAATTTGGTCGCAAGACTTTTCAACTTGAGTGCCGCAGCTTTTCCTCCGCCTATCACCAGCAGTTTCTTTCCCGTGACGTTCAGCATAATTGGAATGAACACCATGTTACCTTTCCTTGGACGCAGTCTCGCTTATACACCTTTCTACTGGCACCGAGTGCTGCGACAAATCATTCAGCCCTGCAAGCGAAACTGGGGTAACAATCCCTAGGTCCATCATAGAATTTATCACCTTCCCCACGATGATCACGCTTGGAGGTTTGATATTGAACTCCCGCACAACCTCTGGCAATTCACGCAGCAGGCACGAAAATACGTCGCACGTGCTCAAAAGTTTCAAAGCTTTTACAGTTAGATATTCAGGATTACCGGGGCCCGCACCAACAATGAACACCTTCCCAGGCCGTACTTTTCTCCGGGAATCCTTTTCATTCATGGAGATCACAGCTCTATAGCATACCCAACCAGGTCCATGAGACCGTGGTTTTGCATATCCACCTTGTGATAGTTCATCACGTATGGGAACTGAGCCTTGTCTATGGCACAGGGAGACACCATGTGATGGGATCCCGTCTTCCATGAGAAATAAACAGCAGGCCATCCTGCCCAGGCTCGGTATTCATTCCATTCCTTCTCATCTGCGAGGAGGCCACCTCCAGCCCCGCAGCAGAAAGTTTTATCTTTGGTGAATTTAGACTCAACAGTTTCCCTGACCACCGCGCTCAGAACATATCTTGGCTCGTTGACCAGATTTCCGCCCCTGGCAAGGTTGCACGGGTCATGATAGTTGTAGAGATCGTCGTTCTTGTTCTTGTCTACCTTGATCTGCCCTCTCTCTATCGCCTTCGCTGTGATCTGATGGATATGCCTCAACTGTATACCCCGCTTCGCGAGTTCGTACCGGACATAGTTATTCGCAGTCCTCCAGCCATGTCCACATTCCCCCCAGAGAACCACTTTGGCACCCCTCCTGACTGCCTCATTCACCACGATGGCACCGAAATCCCTCAAGTGACGCTCACTTGCAAAAGTTCCGAAATTGGCTGCCTCGGTTGCGGATGAAGATATGGTCCAATCATATTTTAGAGCAAACAGTGTTTTGGCATAACCCTTCAGGGTGTCATTGTTTACAGCGATGTCTGCTGAAGAAGGAATCAGGAGGTAATCTGCACGTGGCATATCCACAGGGATTTTTATCTCCTTGCCTGTTTCTGAAAGCATCTCTTCCTCTATGAATGAAGTGACATTTTTTATGAACTTATCCTTCAAGCCCATATTGTTCCCTGTCTTGTAAACCTGTGCCATTGTGGCTGCTACGTACTCCGGTATCATCCCCATATCAGTGAGGATGTTCCTTATGTTTCTTGTGATCTCCGCCTGGTCAATACCTGCAGGGCAGAAAACAGAACATCTCCTGCATTCCGTGCACTGGTAGTAATAGGAATAAAGGCGCTTCAGATCTATCTCATCCTTCTTTATAGTTCCCCTACTTCTGTAAATATCCCTCACAAGGTTTGCACGCCCCACCGGCGAGTTGTTAGGATCCCCAGTCGCGATGAACATATGGCACTTATCGATGCATTCACCGCACCGCGTGCAGCTCTCCATGAATGTGACGAATGCCTTGCTTTTCCTTAACTCGTTGAATCTTCCAATGAAAAAATCAACGTCCTCATTTCTCTCCACCTTTATGTCCTTCAGAAGCTGATCCTTTGCCGGTCTCTCAAATACGTCCTTTGCCCACTCCAGATTCTTCTGTTTTGAAAGCCACTCTTCCGCTTTGCCGCTGGGACTTTCCAGTATTATATCCCTAATCTTTGGATACATTCACATCACCAGGATGGAAAATAGAATACATGGTGGGATTGGTAAAGAAGGAGTACGGATGCATGAACTTGCTGAAGGGGAAGTATATGAGGAGTGTGGCTGCTATCAGGAAGTGAACGTCAAACTGTATTGCAGAGGGGACAGAGATAGGGGAAAACGAGATTAGTGAATATATGAAAGGTGTAACGAACTTGTAAGCGTACAGTGGCGGAAGTGTAAACCTCATTACGATTCCTGATATTCCCAGGGCGACTATTAGGAGAATTGAGAAGTAATCAGAAGCGTAACTGATTCTCCTCAAGTACCTGTCAGAGACCCTCCTGAAGAAGAGGTAGAGACCAAAGATCGTCATTACAAATGCAAGAGAGGTACCCAGGTAGGCTCCTATTGCAGCCATCGTACTTTCGCTGACACCGACGGATGCAAAATAGGGCATGAGAACTATGTCGAGATGAGCGGCGATCACTATCCAAAGTGTCCAGTGAAACAGCGCTGAGGTTACCCTCAATACCGGATCTTCCTTCATACTTGAGAAGAGGAATATCCTTGAGAGGATATTTTTGAATGCTTTCAGCCTGCTGTCATTCCCCGGATAGGTAAAGAGGTACGGATATCCCAGAAATGTCTTGGTTGGCCCCTTCGGAAGAAATATCCATCTCACCAGTGTGTATATGGTGCCAACTACGAATACCACGGCTGCAATGTAGGCATATGCAACGACGATCCAATCAGTCGCGTTCATAATATCACGACGATTACGGATGCCTACCTCGTTCCCCCTTCCCTAAGGGTCATGATCCCTCGGATATCCAGGTACTCCATATCCTGTTCGAAGAACGGAAGCCCTGTCTTCTCGAAGAACTTCTCCCATCCTATCCTGTCTATCCAATCTGCTATTCTCTCGCCCTTGCGCGCGTCCTTCTTCCATGTTTCGACAATTCTGACCACTGCAGCAACAGTCTTCGGGTAATACGGTGGTTCATTGGGCAGGTATGGAATCACGATCCTTGAAAGGGTCGTACCTACCCTTGATGGTACTGCCTTTCCTCCGATTGCTATGGCATGTCCATCCGTCTTCTCGGGTGTCTCAAATATTATGCCGGCACAGGCTCCAACGCAAAGACCGCAGCCAATACACAGATTATTTCTTATCTCCAGGGTCTTCGATCCGTCCGGAAGCTGCTTTATCTGAATGGCACCGACCGGGCATGTGTATGCGGTTCCCTGAAGGTCGCATTTTGAAACGTCAGGAGTAATAATTGGAACTTCTGTGTGTATACCGCTTATGGAAATGTCGGTGAGGAAGCTGTTTCCGCACGAGCTAGGACATCCGGATGCAGCAACTGTAAGTTTTGCCGGTAGCTCCTCTTTGTTAAAGTATTTGCCCAGCGCATTCCCTATATTCTGGATTATGGAAGGAGCATCCGTAGCGGCCAGCGCGCAGTGGAAATAACCTGCGCAAGAGGTCAAACTCCACAAATGCCCGTCCCATCCTCCCACTGGGAATCCGAGATCCTCAAGTTCTGTCTTGAGTGCGATTGCATCCTTCATATCCTTGACTATGAACTCCATGTTGACCGCGCCTGTGAACCTCATGCTCCCACCAGAATACTTCCTTGCCAGGGCTGATATCGTAAATTAAAAACTGTTTTTCCTTTCCTGGCATGATAGCTCCCTTGCTCTTTCTTACGCATATCATGCACTGTGTGCAGTCCTCTCCCTTTATAGATATTGAAGATCCGTTTCTTTTTATTGCACCAGTTGGGCAGCTGTTCACGATCCCGTCAATTTCTTCATTATTGAGATTCTTCAGTAGTTTCTCATCAACTTCTGGGGCACCTTTCCAGGACCCGACTATCCCGATATCCGCTTTCTGAGTTGCCCTGCCACAGTCTATGGGGCATCCTGAAACCTTTACCTTTACCTTGTGCGGGAATGTGGGGTACTTTGCAAAATCATTGTACATATCGTAAAATTTATCCCTGAATTCCTCAGTATTAAGGTTGGAGTATTCACACAATGCGCTTCCTACACAAGTTGTTGCCGCTCTAAAGGCATCTCCCGTAGAGCCGCATTCGTACCCGTTTTGCCTCAGCTCTGCGATGAAATCCCTTATTTTCTCCTTAGGAATACCCGGTATCTCTATGTCCTCTCCTGTGCTGATGGCATGAACCATCCCCACTCCATATTTATCCGCAAGATCGCATAACTTGTCAAGCATCTCCGATGTTACGAAGTTTCCCGAAGGGATCAGAACCCTGACGATGTTTGCACTCTCCCCTATGTCGGGCCTGCTTGTTACTCTCATGAGTATTCCGGTCGGAGCACCGGGCACAGAGACATAGCCTCCTGTGGTAAAGAGATCGCGTTTGAGGGCCAGGGATGCTCCGTAGAGGTCCACGGGATACCTTGTTTTCTGGGCCTCCTTAACAAAGTTAGGCCAATCTCCCTTTTTCAGATCATCCAATATTTTCCTTCCCTTAACAACTTCTTCTGGTGGATTACTCATTTTTTACCACCTCTGAATTCTTCCAGCGCATATTTTGTCCCCACGACGTACCCCTTGCTTTTCAGAAATTCCGAAAATCTTTCCTTTTCCTCTCCCGTAACATCAACCCTGATTACCGGGATATCTTTTTCATCTGACTCTATCTTTTCACACTTCGGTATTGCGTTGATGCAGTTTGGGCAAACCTGGTCTCTCGTCATAAGATACTTCATTCTTTTTGACCTTACAGGATTCTGTGCTTCTTCCTCGGTGAAAACATCAATCGCATAACCGCATATAGGACAGACGAGATATATCATTTAAACACACCCCGTCGGTTTGGGGGCACCGGCCATCCTGCAGGCTCCCTTAGCCGGACCAGTTGGAAATAGCTCGTAAATTTTCTTTAATTCAAACCCTGTGCTCTTTGTCAGCATCCTTATGGGCGGACAGCTATCGTAGGTCTGGTAGTAATCTCTAAGGTAATTGATTACTTTCCAATGTTCATCCGTCAATTTCGAAACACCTTCTTCCTCTGCTATCGCCATCACAAATTCAGGACACCAGTCTGCCGGATTGAGGATAAAACCGTCCTCATCCATCTGGATTTCCTTATACGTTCCGTCCTTCAGTTTAACTCGCACAACTCTATTGGCGGTATCAGGCATAAACAACACCTGAACCATAATTCCGAGACTCGTTATCAATTGGACACCTTACACATTAGGGAAAATCCAGCGTTTTTACTTTCATATTCAATTTTCCTCAGGATATGTTCCGCGGCAGCCCAGACGTTCGGAATAGATAATAAAAATATTGTTCCCGGATTCGAAATAGTGGGAATTGCCTTTTTCTATGCCTATGCAGAGAATGCAAACATTGTGTTAACTTGGAGCTGAAAGTCATAACCTTCAATATCATCTCAAGACTGGTAGAGGTAGTTATAGACTGTTTTCTTCAAACCCCTTCTAAGGAGTTCAGATAGGGATGCTGGAGTGACGCCGAGGATATGAGATAGCTCTGTGAGCGAGATCCGTCCTTCAATATCAAAGTATCCACGTCTGAGTGCTTCTTCCAAGGCATACTTTTCCTTCTGTGTCAGTTCCTGATGAACGAATGGCGATACACTTATTATGGTATACTGCAAACCAGCTTCATCCATTTCTTTTTTGAAGAGCTTAAGATCCCCCCTTGATGCAACGAGGAACCGAACCTGAACATGGTTCTTTCCTACAGAGTGTGTACCAAGCGGATGTATAAACTGCGTTTTAGAAAGAAGATGGCATACGGAACAACTGGAGCTCTCTATCCAATATGTCCCGTTTCCTACTCGACGTAGTTTCAGCCCTTTAAGCCTAGATATGTCTATGGGATCGCATACATCGGTAGGTTTCACACGATGAAGCGTGTAGTCTGGTCTCATGATGAGTCTGACAATGGTGCAGTTAACATCTGCTAGGGCATTAGTCACTATGCAATCGTCCCTTTTGATCTCCATAACTACCTCAAGGGCTGTCTTTGCCGGCATATCATCTACGAGTCCCTTATTCCTTTCATGAATAAATTCTTTGGCGGCTAGTTACATTTAATTAAAGCATGCCATTCCATCTCTGTTTGGGCACGCTAAAAAATGCACCGGGAAATGGTAAGGTCATTGATGTCGATTCCATTGGTAGCTCTATTAGCCCTATAGGCCGATGGAAGATTCATATGCTTTTCTAACTGAATATTTGGATGCTTTCGCGTTTGAACTTGTTTCCAGGCGGCTAACAAGCACCATTCGGGAGAACAAATTAATAGGATTTGATATTCTCACTCTCACGTGAAGTTATCCCCGTGATGTCTTGTGTTTGCATTATGTGTGTAGTGAGGATATTTTTATATTCACTTCCTGGATAAGTAATAGAACAGAGGCGTTTTTAACATTGTTAATGATTAACACATGGAACAGTATGTGAAGAAAGATTCCTTGGCATTTCAAGAGAGAAGCTTCCTGCGCAATTTTAGATATCTTTGAAAAACGCCTTCCATCCATCGACCTTGACATGGGCTTACCACCGTATATATTTGTAACCACAGCGGAGGATTTTTCCGGTTACTGGGCTATTGTAAACCTTACTGATAAAGGTATAGTCTTTTATAACTTTCAAAAATTTCACGACGTAGACTAGCGTGCGAAAATATGGATGTATATCCATAGGAAATGGCTAGGCTATAGGAGAAGTTGATAAAGATGCCGACTTATGTAAACCCGGATAAATGTGATGGATGCAAAGCGCTTGCCAGGACAGCTTGCCAGTACATATGCCCAAACGACCTGATGATCCTTGATATGGTCAAAATGAAAGCATACAATCAGGAACCGGACATGTGCTGGGAGTGCTTTTCTTGTATAAAAACGTGCCCGAAAGATGCCATAGAGGCAAGAGGATACGCGGATTTCGTGCCGCTCGGCGCAAAAGTAACACCAAAACGCGGAACTGATTCTATTCTCTGGACTGTTAAATTCAGGAACGGAAAAGTGCTTAGGTTCAAGTTCCCAATAAGAACGACACCTTGGGATTCCATAGATCCGTTCCAGGGTTTCGAGCCACCAAGCCTCGAAAAACTCGGGGCTCCAGAGCTGGCTGGGGGGCATGAATGCAAGGATCCTTCAAAACTGACTCTCAAAAAGAAGGGAGCATAGAGGTGAGTAAAGATGGCAGTTGAATCATACAAGAAAATCGAGACCTATAAGGCCTCAGATGTGAAAACAAAGGTAGTGGATACGGATGTCCTGATCATCGGCGGAGGGATGTCCGGTTGCGGTGCAGCTTACGAGGCAGCATACTGGGCAAAGGCAGCAAACAAGAAAGTTGTTCTCGTGGAAAAGGCTGCGATAGAAAGGAGCGGCGCCGTTGCACATGGACTTTCGGCAATAAACTGTTACCTGGGACTTTCGGGGAGATCCCAGTTCACGAACAACAAACCGATAACCCTGGAGGAATTCGCCAGGTACGTTACTCTTGATATGATGGGAGTTTCAAGAGAGGACCTGGTAGTTGATTATGCAAGGAATGTAGATGACTCGGTTCATCTCTTTGAGAAGTGGGGTCTACCCATATGGAAGGACGAGAACGGGAAGTACGTCAGGGAAGGAAGATGGCAGATCATGATAAACGGTGAGTCATACAAGCCCATAGTTGCAGAGGCTGCAAAGAAGGCTATAGGAGAGGAGAACATATACGAGAGGGTATTCATAACTCACCTCCTTCTAGACAAGGACGACAAGAATAAGGTCGCAGGGGCCGTAGGATTCAGTGTCAGGGATCCCATATTCTATGTCTTCAAGGCGAAAGCAGTTATAATAGCTACTGGTGGCGCAACGGGACTCTTCAGGCCCAAGAGTACAGGAGAAGGCATGGGAAGGATATGGTATGCAGTCTTCAACACTGGCTCAGGATATTCCATGGCAATAGAGGCAGGCGCCCACACGACACAGATGGAGCACAGATTCATACCCACTAGGTTCAAAGATGGATACGGACCTGTAGGGGCCTGGTTCCTCCTATTCAAGAGCAGGGCAACCAACGCCTACGGTAAGGATTACACGGAAAACGTCGCTGCTATTGAGAAATATAAACCTTATGCCAATGCCTCTCCCGTACCAACACCTCTCAGGAATCATCAGATGATAGAGGAAATTGTGCAGGGCAGGGGTCCAATATACATGAGGACTGAAGAGGCTTTACAGAAGCTCTCTGCAGGCGACCCAAAGAATGCGAAGAAACTGCTTGAGGATGCGTGGGAAGACTTCCTGGATATGACTATAGACCAGGCGCTGCTTTGGGCTGCAACCAATACAGAGCCGGACAAGGCCCCGTCTGAGATTGTAGCTGCAGAACCATATCTGATGGGTTCCCATTCGGGATGCGCAGGTCTCTGGGTGTGCGGGCCGCAGGATCTCATGCCAGATGAATACAAGAAACTCTTCCCGCTGCTATACAACAGGATGACAACGATAAAGGGACTGTTTGCGGTGGGCGATAATGCGGGCGCCAGCCCCCACAAGTTCTCCAGCGGATCATTCACCGAGGGGAGGATTGCAGGGAAAGAATCTTTAAGGTATGTAATTGAACAGGGTAAGGAAGTGAACATTGATGAATCCAAAGTGGAAGAACTGAAGAGGAGAATATTCAAGCCCATGGAAACGTACGATCAGTTCAAGAATGCCACGACTGCAGAGGAAATAAACCCTAACTACCTCTTTCCCAAACAGACCCTGTGGAGGCTCCAGAAAATTATGGATGAATATGCTGGAGGCGCATCTATGTGGTTCAGGACGAGCGAACCGATGCTTAATGAGGGTCTCAAGAAACTTCAGCTTCTCAGGGAGGACATGGAGAAGGTTGCAGCTAGAAATCTCCACGAGCTCATGAGGGCCTGGGAGATGTTCCACAGGATAACAGTAGCCGAAGCGCATATGGAACATCTTAAGTTCAGGAAGGAAACGAGGTGGCCAGGCTACTACTACAGAACAGACTATCCAGATCTCGACGACAAGGAGTGGAAATGCTTCACGGTCGGAAGGAGAGACCCGGAAACAGGGAAATGGGATCTCCAGAAGGTCCCGTTCGTTCAGGTGGCTGATTACACCATCTGATTTCTTCCCCTTTTTTTGGTGACGAGGTTTGAACGTAGATCTTCTCGTGGTTGGAGGTGGGGTAGCGGGCATCACTGCTTCGGTTGAAGCAGCAGAAATGGGTATGACTGTTGCGCTTGCAGAGAAGAATCCCTATCTCGGAGGGAGGGTTGTTCAACTTTTTAAGTATTTTCCAAAACTCTGTCCTCCGCAGTGCGGTCTGGAAATATTTACAAAGAGAATTAAACAGCTTGGTAACCTTAGAATTCTTACGAATGCGGAGGTGAAAAGTGTCAAGAAGGATGGAGATTTTTATGACTCAAGGGTCGTAATTCACCCAAGGTACGTGAACGATAGATGTACCGCCTGCGGAAAGTGTGTCGATGTGTGTCCTGTCACAAGACCTGATACATTTAACCTTTCCATGGGGAATACCAAGGCAATCTACCTGCCAAACCCCTACTCCTACCCTTTTATATACGCAATAGACGACAAGTACTGCAAAGGGAAGGAATGCTCGAAGTGTGTTGAGGTATGCCCATATGATGCAATTGACCTGAACGAGAGGGAGGATGCTATAAAAATAATATCAAAATCCGTTCTAATAACCACTGGCTGGGAGCCTTACGACGCATCCAAAATTGAGGGTCTAGGTTTTGGGAAGTACAGGAATGTTATCACAAATCTCATGCTGGAAAGGATTGCTTCCCCCAACGGCCCTACTGGTGGAAAAATTGTCAGGCCGTCAGACGGGAAAGAGCCTCGGAGAGTGGCGTTCGTCCAATGTGCTGGTTCAAGGGATGAAAACAACCTCATTTACTGCTCCCAGATTTGCTGCCTCTCCTCAATGAAGGAGGCAACATACATAAGGGATCAGTACGCTGACTCCAGTGTTGAGATATTTTACATAGATATCAGGGCCTACGGCCTCAATGAGAATTTCTTCAACAGAATACGGTCAGATAAAGGAATAAAGTTCACGCGAGGGAGGGTAACAAAAGTTGTTGAGAATGAGAAGGGTAACTTGGTAGTTCAGGCGGAGGACACGATCGCCGGTAAGAAAATAACTGAAGAATTCGATCTCGTTGTACTGGCAACGGGTATGGAACCATCTTCCAGAAACGGCAGGATTGAGGGAGTGAACTATGATGATTGGGGCTTTGTGATTGAACAGGATGGGATATACGGAGCAGGGGTGGCAAGCAGGCCAATGGACGTGAAGCAGTCCAACGAGGAGGCCACGGGTGCATTAATTAGGGTACTGCAGAAAATTGTGGAGGCAAGGGAGAAAGCATGAGCGATAGTACCAAGGTCTTCATATGTAAAGGATGCGGAATAGGAGAAAGCTTGAATTTGGATAAACTAAAGGAAATTGCAGAGAAGGAATTCTCGGCCCAAACTATGATATGCGAGCAGCTCTGCAATGAGTCAAATCTCATAAGGGACTGCCTGGTGAAGGGTACCAATAAGGTATTGATCGCTGCATGCAGCCAGAGAAATAAAACACCTAATTTTCAGTTTGAGAACACAATAGTTGAGAGGGTTAACCTGAGAGAGGGAGTGATATGGTCCCACAGCAGCGGGGACGATATGCAGGGTATGGCAGAGGATTACCTGAGAATGGGCATGGCTTCTCTGAAGAATAAATCGCCCCCATCGCAGCTGGAGCTTGGAAAATCCAAAGATATCCTCGTCATAGGTGGTGGAATCACAGGCATGACAGCTGCAATTGAAATTGCCAAGGCAGGTTATGGCGTTTTTCTCGTGGAGATGGAGGATAAACTTGGGGGGAAGCTCAATTCCTTCAGGAGCATCCTGCCAGTGCAGTATCCTTATAGAGATATGGTTGACGCAAATAAATTTCTGCAAGAAAAAATAAAGGACGTCACCAGCAGGGAAAAAATAAGGGTCATGACCTCCAGCATGGTGAAGGACATATCAGGCCAGCCTGGAGCTTTTAAAGTCACGGTGAACTCCTCTGGTGGAGAATTGAATCTTAATGTTGGCGCTGTTGTGGTTGCTACCGGCTGGACACAGTACGATGCAAGTAAAATTACGAAACTGAAATATGGAAAAAGCCCGAAGATTATGACGAACATGGAGCTGGAGTCTTACCTCTCCAAAAAGAAGAGCGAGATCAATTCCCCTGAATGTCCAAGGACATTCGCATTCGTTCTCTGTGCAGGTCAGAGGGACCCGGAAAACATCCCGTACTGCTCATCCGTATGCTGCCTCACTTCTCTGAAGGAGGCGCTGATGATCAGGGAACGCATAAAGGAATCAAAAGTGTATATTTTTTACAAGGATATCAGAGCGCTGGGCCCGGCGGGTTCAGTGAGATCCCCATCAACAATTCTGGAATCGATGGAGGATGCACGCGGGGCAGCCCTGAAGGCAATAAAGGCCGTGGAGCTTGCGTTCAAGGGGGAGATTGTGGAACCGCCCCGTATCCTTGAATCAGACCATATCACCATTTCCCTGCAGAGATGCACCCAGTGCAGGAGATGCACCGAGGAGTGCCCCTTCGGCGCACTGGATGAAGATGAAAAAACATATCCTCTCTACAACCCTCTTAGATGCAGGGATTGCGGTATATGCATGGGGGCCTGCCCGGTTCAGGCGATTTCATTCAATCAGTATTCCGTCGAGCAGATCCACAGCATGATAAAATCAATAAAGATTCCAGAGGGGGATGATAAGCTGAGAATCCTTGTCTTTGCCTGTGAGAACGATGCCTATCCCGCCCTGGACATAGCATCGCAGAACGGTAAGAAATATTCCGATGAGGTTAGGGTAATACCAGTAAGGTGTCTCGGATCAGTGAATAGTATCCTCATAGCGGATGCTCTCTCCGCGGGAATCGATGGTATCCTTATGCTGGGATGCAAGTACGGGAAAGACTATCAGTGCCACTTCATAAGGGGTTCAGAACTCGCCAGCAAGAGGCTTGATGATCTGAAAAGTACCCTGGAGAACCTTGCGCTTGAGCCAGAACGTCTCAGTCTTCAGCAGATAGAACTTTCGGACTGGAATAGGGTGGCAGGCGTTGTGAATGATTTTGTGAAAGCCGTCAAGACAGTAGGGCCAAATCCCTACAGGGGGTTCTGAGGATGTCCGTGGTGAATGCGAGGAGAAATGCGGTGAATTTTGATGATTCATTCGTTCGCGATGTAATAAAATTCGGGGGGGCTGATTTAAAGGTCTGCATGCAGTGTTCGATATGCACAGTTGTGTGTCCTTTAAGTCCGGATTCCAATCCGTTTCCAAGGAAGGAGATGATATGGTCTCAATGGGGCCTCAAGGAAAATCTTCTCAGGGATCCTGACATATGGATGTGCCAGGAATGTGGAGAATGTTCAAAGCAGTGCCCGAGAAATGCGAAACCGGGAAGCGTTATGACGGCGCTGAGAACGGTCACGGTTTCGCATTATTCGTGGCCGAGATTTATGGGAAGAGCTTTCAGGAACTGGTGGTTCCTTCCCGTATTCACCCTGGTACCCATCGTGCTGTTCATTCTCGTGTATTATGCATTTAAACTCTCCATACCCGCCTCCGGTCCCGTTTACTTTTCCTCTTTCATTCCATATAATCTCGTGGATGCTGCAGGTATTATTGTAGGAATATTTGCAATTTTCTCCTTGGGCTACGGTTCGTGGAGGTACTACAGGGAGATAAGTGCTGAAAACAAGAGTAGAAAGAAATTCATTCCATCCGCAGCATCAACCCTCGCAACTGTTCTTCTTCATACCCGCTTCAGCAAGTGCATCTCTAATCACAACAGATATTATTCTCATATACTCATATTCTACGGCTTCATCGCTCTTCTCCTCGCAACTTTCATAGGCGCACTTGAGATCCACGTTTTCGGTTTCAGGCACCTCCTCCTCTTCGGTGTTCAGAACATCATAGACTATCATCCCCGGTTTTATAATGTTCAGGATATTGAACGGAAGGCCTGGAAGATAGCCGCTTCTGGTTTTTACAGAGAGGTGAGTATCTATGACCACGGATTCTTTCAACGCGAAATACTCCCCGGCGACCCTCTGGATTTCAAGCTGTTTATCCAGGGGCATCTTTCTCATCTGGTCCCTGTTGTTGACGTACCCTCTCTTCACGGCTTCTCTGAGCATGACGTCTCCGAAATTCTCAACCTGAAGCCCCTGCGCGATCAGATAACCCAGGACTGTTGTCTTGCCAACCCCTGGTATCCCACCTATCACAACCCTCATAAACCTCACCTATTAGGATCTGGAGCCCTGGTAAGAAATGATGCATTTTTTTCTATTTCCGGCTCCATTCCCATGTTATGAAAATGGGTGCACTCAATATATAGATTAAACCTAATCAATAAGGGAATTTTCGGAGTTAAAAACAAAATAAATGGGAATTATTCAGAATATTCAGCCAACCAATGCCTCAAGCTTCTTTAATATCTCCTTTTCCACATGAATACTCCACAGCATTTCCGGAACATCGACTGCCAGGAAAAGTTCAGAGAGAAGGATTGCCTCAATAGCCATCACCCCTAAATTTTGCAGGAATTTTCCAATTCCTATCCTTACAGTGAAGTCATTCGGATCACCAGAAATAAGTATGGAAAATGCTCTGTCTGCGGTAATAATATCCCGGAGGATCCCTGCTTTCTTAGCCTGGATAACGAATCCACCGGGAACCTGCCTCGTCTGGACCTGATATCCATCTTCCTCAAGCATCTTCGCGAATGAGGTGCCGAGGTCATTGAGGTCCCTGTTTTTTCCCTGGAATCTAACGGTCTTTTCTGCTGCCATATTACATCACCGGGAATTCAAATAAAATCCTTTCGAAAAACACGAGAATGGAAACGAAAAAAGAAGATAATTTAAAAAATGGAGAACAAGGGGCTCAGTACCAGCCCCTCACCTTCATGGCCTTGGCTACTCTATCCACGGCAAGAATATAAGCGGCCATCCTCGGGTTCGTGTTGTACTTCCCCATTGTTTCTACTGTATCCCAGAAGCTCTTGGATATTTTCTTATCCAGTCTCTGATAGACTTCATCTATGTCCCAGTAGTAGCCCCCGATGTTCTGGACCCACTCAAAGTATGATACGATTACCCCGCCTGAATTGGCAAGGAAATCAGGAATGTCGAATACCTTGTTCTTTGAAAGTATTTCATCAGCATCCGGAGTGGTCGGCCCGTTGGCGAGCTCAAGTATGATCTTCGCTTTCACATTACCTGCGTTCTTCCCTGTTATCTGGTTCTCGAGGGCAGCCGGTATCAGGACGTCCACGTCGAGCTTCAGAAGATCTTCGTTTGTGATATCCTTGGTACCCTTGAGACCTACTACGCTGCCTGTTTTCATCTTGTGCTGCTTCACTTCATCAAAACTGAGTCCCTCTTTCCTGTATATTCCTCCCTTGCTGTCTGAGACCGCCACCACCTTAGAGTGGAACATCTCGGTTACAAGCTTGTGGGCGAACTCTCCTGCATTTCCGAATCCCTGGATTGCAACAGTTGCCTTGGAAAGGTCAATCTTCAGGTGTTTTGCAGCTTCCCTGAGGACAAACATACCTCCGCGGGCAGTTGCATCTCCCCTTCCCAGGGAACCACCTATCTCAAGTGGCTTTCCAGTTATCACACCCGGAACATTGTATCCCTTCATCGCGGAATACTCGTCCATCATCCATACGCAGAGCGGTTCTCCGTTCATGAATCCGAGCCACATTCAGAAGGCTTTCAAGGGTCTTTCTGCAAATTTCTCTACTGTCAGGCCATACCTTTCATTTGTTCCCACATACCCGTCCGGGATGTGGTCCTACATAATGGCCTCAAATTCGGAAATAAGGATGCACAGGGAGTTCAAGGGAAAATACATGAACAGGGAGGTCTACGAATCTCTATTCAACCTGCCAGAATTCGTGAAAGAAATAATCAAAGGATAAAACTATTTTATTCTCAGCTGTTCCTTTTTTTCCTGAAGTCTCTTTACAAAGGTTGGACCTAGCTTTCCTGCTATTACCTCCAGGTCCCTAGAATTCTTGACGATCACTGATTTGCTGTCAGATGCGATCAGTTCCTCGAACTTCCTTCTGTTTGCTACTGTGGAGAGGAAGAGGTAGAGGGAATAAACGAGGACGACGAGTGAAATGCCAAAGATGTAATATGACCATCCCCCCGCGGAATTCAGTAGAACCTTGAAATTGTCCGGGAGGATGACAAGATCAAAAAAATATATTGTGGTAAGTATGAAAAAGAACAGCGATACCGCTATTATGACCAGAGAAATCGGAATTTTGAACTCTTTGTATTTTCCCCTTTCCACGGAGCGCAATCCAGAATTGCTATTTGTCCTTTTTCTTGAGAAATTCCATGAATGAAGAAATGGCAAGATACCTGTGTGATATCATATTCTTTTCCTCAAGTGACATCTCCGCATACGTCTGAGTGGAACCATCCGGTATGAATATCGGGTCGAAGCCGAATCCGTTTGTGCCACGTGGGGAATCTGATATTTTCCCATTTTTAATTCCGAGAAATGTGTTGATCTTTCCGTCGTAGTAAGCAATGCACGTCTCAAATCGTGCCCTTCTGTTCTTTTCCCCTTGCATCAGTTTGAGAATACCTTCATTTCCTATCGTTTTGGAGACGTAGGACGAATAGACTCCGGGAAAACCCTTCAGTGCATCGATGAAGATCCCCGAATCGTCTATGAAAAAATTATCCTCGATTATACCGGTCAGATAACACACCGACCTTTTAGCCACCTCCTCAAGCGTGCTGAGCTGCTCCTCCGGATAGCTCATGAGCTTCAGTTCAATCTCCATCCCGGCCTCTCTGAATATTCTTGAATACTCCGCGAATTTCCCCTGGTTTGAGGTTACGAGAATCACAGATACCTCCTCCTGCCTTCTATCTCCTTCACCTTATTCAGCACTTCCTCGTATCTGTTAAAGTTTTCATACCCCTTCAGAAATTCCCTGAATGATCTTTCCCTCCCCAGTGATGACAGGGATTCCTTCATCAGGTGAACATCTATCCCGAAATCTTCCAAGGTAGGCGACGTGCTGCCCATTGAAGGATCTATGACCCATAGATCTCCGTTGTATATTATATTCCCCGCGTTCAAATCCCCGTGACTTATCTTTGAGAGATGCATGAGAGCGGTAATCCTTCCTGACTCCCTGACAAGTGCATTGAAATTACCATCGCTGAGAAACATACTTAACGGCTTTCCTTTTATTTTCGTCATTATTATGGAGAGATCGTCTATGTCCACATACATCACAGTAGGTGCATTTATCCCCACCTTCTTGATTGCGCTGAGGAGCCTCACCTCTCTCCTGAGCCTCTGAGAATTTATCTTTCTGTCAAGGTCGGGGTTCCTGTATTCCCTTCCCCTCCTGACCTTCCTTATGCATTCGACCCCCTGGAACTTCACATCTTCCACCATACTTTCCCCTCCCACCATCGACTTGGGCGAAACTTTCCTGGAACCTATCCATTCCGCTGTATATGAATCAACCCTTTCATACTGATTAATCCTGGTATCCTCAGGGCTTTCCACTCTCTTCGAGAAGTACCCTGCCAGCGCTATCATGGCCCCGTTATCCGATAGAAATTTATCTTCAGGGAAGAAGTAATCATACCCGCGGAGTTCGGACATTTCCCTGAGAAGCTGCTGAAGTCTTCTATTTCTTGCAACACCACCCGTTATCGCCAGTTCACGTAGGCCGAAGTGAGCCATGCCCCTCTCCACAATTTCTGCCAGAGCGGTAAATGCATATTCCTGGGCATTGAACGCAATGTCCCTTTCCTCCCTCTTCCCTATCATGTTTTTGAGATGTGTGTAGAGGCCTGAAAATGCAACATCCATTCCTCTGATCGTATAAGGGCAGTCAAAAATCTCACCCCCCCGTGAAGCGATTTCCTCAAGTTTCGGGGCACCGGGGAAAGGAATTCCAAGGTCCCTTGCAAGTTTATCCAGAAAATTGCCCACACCGATGTCAAGTGTTTCCCCGAGAACTGAGTACATTCCATTTCCTATTATCTCTATCTGCGTATTCCCACCGGAAACGTAAAGAAAGAGGGGGGACTCGAATGACGACATGTTCCTTGCTATCTCAAGATGCGCCACCCCATGGTTCACGGGCACTAGTTCCTTCCCGTATTTGAGGGAAAGATATCTCGCCATTTCAACGCCCGTCTTCAGGGCAGGGCCCAGGCCTGGACCTGTGGCCACCGATATCCTATCTATATCCTTTATATCCAAACTGTTACGATCAAGAAGCTTGACGAGAAGATCCGGAAAGCAGTCCATGTGGTGGGACGCGGCCTCCCTCGGATTTATCCCGCCGGAAGAGGGCCTGTAGGAATCGGATACGAAATCGATTATCTTCCCGTCTTCCACAAACCCCACTGAGGCTGTATGGGCCGTACTTTCTATGCCTAAAACTATCATCCGCGCTTTCTTCTACTTCTGCGAGATCCTCACTACGTTGCTTCCCCTCAATACAACAGTGCCCAGCTTCCTCCTGTTCCCCTCGGTTATTTCTTCCGTATTGGATATCACGATATTCATATAATCATCATAACTCTCCAGTATCCCCTCAAGGACCGTGTTGTCCTTGAGAAGAAGGGAGACAGGCTTTTGGACCATAGTTTGCATCACAGCCATCGGAACTGCCATAAGATCACCTACGTGTATTCGTAAAGGTCATCCTCTTCCTCGTTCTCCATCACGACCTGAAGGAGACCTCTGAGGAGCGCCTTCATGTTCTCAACCTCTTTCCTCAGATTCTTTACCTCCATATCGAGCTTTTCCATCCTGATCCTGTTATCATCTTCTATTTTCATTGATTACACACCCCTCTGGAATCTCCCCGTACTTCCTGGAAATCTTCCTGAGTTCACTTCTCTGACAGTAGGTACAGTAAAGTTCACTATTAATCCTTTCTAAAGGCTTCCTGCATCTGGAGCAGTAGGCGTAAATAACTCCGAGGTCAGGCTGCTGTAGGGTGAGGTCAATCTTCCCTCTCGTTGAAACGACCCTTCCCCTCACGACATCCCTCACCTTTATGGCCTTGGAGCAGGCATCCAGGTACTGCCCTGTTATTCTGCTGGCATGAATGAGGGCCCTGACCTTCACCTCAATAACTTTCCCGCCCCTGATCAGGTATTCCCCGGAAACCACAGCAAGAGGCTCGTTAATCTCTGTCACCACCCCTATTATCTCATCTCCCGGCCTGACCGTAAATTCATTGCTGCCTCCCCTCACCATGACCCTATAATCCTGTCCAACCACCACCTCTCCCACCCTGGACGCAAATATCTTCCCGCCGTCCTCATAGGTCCCGGGACCAGGTATGAATTCCTCCTCAGTACCGATATACTCCCCCGGAAGTACTAACTTGTTCAATGCACATCAACCCTTGCGACCCTTACTGCTACTCTTACATTTTCTCTCTTGTGAAATCCGTAGGTATGGGGTATATCGATGAAGCTCCTTTCCTCCCATACCACGGAGGCCCTCTGTCCCACGTGATTTCTCAAAAAATCACCTGCATTGTAATCGAGGATGATATAAAAATGTTTAGACAATTCCAGTGCTTTATCTATGAATGGAACGTCCATCCCCCTGTTGTGCGTTCCGAATGGAGGATTCATGAATACGGTTTCAACCCTCTCTGAAAATTCTGAAATGTCCGCACAAAGGAATTTTATATTCAAGCCCAGTTTTTTTCTGTTCTCTTCTGCCAGTGCTACCATCCTTTCATCGCTGTCCACGCCCGTAACATAGCTTGCGCCGAGAATCGCGGCCCCTATAGCGAAGATACCGTTTCCGCATCCAAAATCAGCCACACTCTTCCAACGTGGAACGTATTCCCCCTCCCTCCTGAGCTTCTGGTAAATGCCGTTTGTCATTGCGTTTTAAGTATATCTTAGCTTAAATAGATTTTGGAATTGAAGTCAGGTACCGAGGATCACCTTTTTGAGTATTATTTTCTCAGCGTGCAATCTGTTCTCCGCTTGATCAAAGATAACACTGTTTCTGGAATCCGCGACGCCATCAGTTACCTCCTGCCCTCTGTGAGCAGGGAGGCAGTGCATGAATATATAATCTTTCTTTGCTATGGATACCATCTTCTCGTTTACCTGGTAAGGCTTGAACGCCTTGAGCCTCTCTTTCTCTTCTTCCTCCTGCCCCATTGATACCCACACATCTGTATAGACCACATCAGCATTTGCCACTGCCTCCTTGTAGTCATTGGTTACCACTACCTCAGACCTGTTTTTCTTTGCAAGTGACTGGGCCTGTTGCACAAACTTCACGTCGGGTTCATACCCCTTCGGGGTGGCAATCCAGAAGTCCGCCCCCACTATCGCAGAGGCAAGCATGAGGGAGTTGGCTGTGTTATTTCCATCCCCCACAAAAGCAATCTTAAGACCTTTGAAATTGCCCTTCTTCTCCCTGATCGTCATGAAGTCAGCAACAATCTGCGTGGGATGTTCCACGTCATCAAGACCGTTTATCACAGAAACGGTTGAATATTTGGCAAGTTCCAGGACGTTTTCATGTTTATAAGCCCTGTAGAGAATGCAGTCAACCATACCGGAGAGTACCCTCGCAGTATCCGCTATCGTTTCCCCTCGTCCCATCTGCATGTCCCTCGGGGAAAGGTAAATCGCATGTCCGCCAAGTTGAGTCATTGCCGTCTCAAAGCTCACCCTTGTCCTTGTGGATGCTTTCTCAAAGATCATGGCGAGCGTCTTCCTGTCAAGAGATGAGTCAACCTTTCCGGCCTTGAACGATTTCTTCAGCTTTATTCCTTCATTCACAAACTTCTCGAAATCATCTTTCATATCCATTACGGAAATTATGTCCCTCTTCATCCCAGCACCTCCTTCAGAAGCTTGGGAACCTCATGTGGATAGGAACCCACCCTGACACCGGCCTCCTCGAGTGCTTTGACCTTTGATTCCGCCGTCCCCCTTCCACGGGTTATTATTGCACCTGCATGCCCCATTCTTTTTCCGGGAGGCGCACTCCTCCCTGTTATATAGGCAACCACCGGTTTGTTGAACTTATTCTTTATGTATTCCGCAGCCAAGAACGTAAGGTGCGGCGACGGATATGAAGGTGGCGTTAGGTCCTTCCTTCATCGCCTCTTCCACGCTATTGTATACCTTGATTCCGCCCACTTCAGTCCCGCCTTTTCCCGGTGACGTTCCGGCTACCACCTTGGATCCAAATTTCAACATCTGCAGTGCGTTAAATGATCCCTGATGTCCTGTAATTCCCTGGACGAGGATCCTGGTATCCTCACCAACAATAATCCCCATTTAACCCACCACCTTTTTCAATTCCTCAATGGCTTCCATCATATTGGAATAAGCCCCTATTCCGTTCTCCTTCAACATTTGTCTCCCCACATCCTCGTTGACTCCGGAAAGCCTGACCACAATTGGAGTTGAGAACCCTACTCTCTTCTTTGCCTCAACAATTCCTTTTGCAACTGTATCACACCTGGTGACCCCTCCAAAGATGTTTATGAACAGAGCCGCAATGCGAGCTTCCTTCAGAATTTCAAATGCACCAACCACTTTTTCAACGTCATCCGTTCCACCCAGATCAAGGAAATTACGTGGCTTCAGACCCTTTAGTGTGAGACCGTCAAGTGTTGCCATGGTGAGACCCGCACCGTTTGCTATCACACCTATATTTCCATCCAGCTCAACAAGGGAATAGCCCCTGAGATATGCCAGCTCCTCAAGCTTTGTCCTGTCTGCGGGATTGTCCGGTATATCCCTGTGCCTGAATAGTGAGTCTGAATCAATCACGACCTTCGCATCACCCGCCACAATTCTCCCATCCGTGAGGATTGTTAAAGGATTAATCTCAACAAGCTCGCAGTCGTAAGATTCGTAAAGGGCATATATCTTCTGCACAATATCCTGGAACTGCCTCGCCTGATCCTGATTCAGTCCCATCTTCATTGCTATCTGTCTCCCTATGAAGCCGGAATAACCTATAACAGGGTCCACCCAGTACTTCTCTATTTCAGAATCCGGGACATCCTCTATCTCCATCCCGCCGGATGCAGAGGCCATGATGAGGTCTTTCCTCTTGCTTCTGTCGAGTGTTACAGATACATAGAGCTCTTTCTTGATGTTCAGCTTCTCCTCAAGAAGTACTCCCTTAACCTTCAGCCCCTTTATAGTCATCCCTAGCACTTCCCTGGCTTTCTCCTTCAGCTCCATCTGATCGTTTGCGAATTTTATTCCCCCTGCCTTGCCCCTTCCTCCTGTCAACACCTGGGCCTTTACAACCACGGGAAACTTGTTCCAGGAAAGATGCTCTGAATCCTCGAAGTATGCCCCGTCAGGAACGGGAATGGCAAATTTCCTGAACAAATCCTTTGCCTGATATTCGTATAGGTTCATCGTCCATCCAACTCCTATTAAGGGAAATTATAAATTCATTTTCTTAGGATCCTTGAAATCAATGACTCATAGACATCTAATCTTTCAAGTCCATTCTTTATGCCTATTGAAGCTTCGGGAATATTGTTTGATGCTATGAATGCATTGACCCTCTCCCTGTTACCTATCCCTGCTGTTGAAATGGCCATTTCCATGAGCCTTGAAACTGAACTGCTCCCCTTATATACTTCCCTTATGGTTCCAATATTGGAAGAAAGCCAGTTCCATATCTCGCCCCTGAAATTCCTGTTCCTGATTGCCCCGAACACAGCATAAAGGAGATTTCCCCTGAGCTCTGTCCTGGATACGGAAAAATTAAGGAAATCCGTCACGTCGCTCACTGAGGGCATCATTCCCATCGCAAGCATTGTCCTTGCCAACTCAATGTCATTCTTCGGGGAACGGAGCATATCCCAGAGGGTTCCCTTTTCGTAATTATCCATTGCGGATGAGAGGAGTACTGAGAGCCTGAATTCAGGCGGCACCTCATCAAATTCCCTGATCCTTACCCTCTGTCTTTCCCTGAATTTTGGATCTAACACGGCAAGGGCAGAGGAGAAATTATCAAGGATCACCTTGGAATTCTCATCGCTCCTCCCTTCAAAGATCTTCAGCTTTTCCTCAAAATAACCCACCGCAATATCAATAATCTCCTGAGAATGAACCACGGTAGCCAATTGCTCAAGTACATCACCCATCCTGAGGACCAGGGTATAGTCATTCCTTTCTCTAATCGTCTCAAACATTTCTGAAAACTCAGGGAACGATACATCTCCGGAAAGGAGGAATGAATAGTAATCGTCCACGAGCTTAGCGAGGAAGCCGGGGGAAGGATTAGAATTGAGGGCATTTTTTAGCAGCTCACCCTTCAGCAGGATCCTGTAGTAACCAACGCCTTTCGGATCTAACACTATATTTCCATCACCATTTATCTTCCTGCTTCTCTGTTTAAGCAACAGTTTACTTGTTCTCCCTCCTCTCCTTACGAAGAGAGGTATTTCCCAGGTGTAATTATCGTCATTCCTTTTATACGTGAATTTCCTCTGAGCAACGCGAATCCCGTTCTGTTCCTTTGTCACTGTGACAACGGGCATCCCGGCCTTCTCAAGCCAGGATTTCATTAGGGACATTACATCCTTCCCACTTGCTTCTGATAAGGAATCCCATAGGTCACTGGCTGTGGCATTTGAATATTCAAATTTCTTCAGATATCTGTATACGCCCTCCCTGAAACTCCTCTCTCCAAGGTACTCCTCGATCATTCTCAGGATCGATGCACCTTTCCCGTAGCTTATCTCATCGAATATTTCTGCAATTTCATCAGGGTTATTCACAGGAACCCTGACGGGATGAGATCCTAGAAGACTGTCCTTAGCCATGGAGCCCAGAGTTTCCTCCCTGAGAAAGTCCTCCCAGAGATTCCAGTCAGGATATATCTTGGCCAGGATTTTATAGCCAACGAATGTCGCGAAAGATTCATTCAGCCACAGATCGTCCCACCATTTCATCGTTACCAGATCGCCAAACCACTGATGTGCAAATTCGTGAGAAACGGTGTAGGCAACATTTTTCTTCTGATTGAAGCTCGTGGACTTGTTAACGAGAAATGAAGATTCACGAAATGTGATTGCGCCCCAGTTCTCCATTGCTCCGGCCCCGAACTGCGGCAAAGCAACAAGATGAACCTTCTTGAAAGGGTACCTGATTTTGTAATATCTCTCATATCTTGGAAGTAGCCTCTGGAGGAGCCTCAGCGAAAACAGACCTTCAGATGCCTTTCCAGGCGACGTGGCAACTATGATCTTCCTCCCGCCCCTTGACCTTGAGATTGTTTCGAAATCCCCTATACCCAGATACAAAAGGTAAGTGGACATTGGCGGTGTCTCCTCGAAAACAAAACGGGATTTGTCATCATTGACCTCGCTTATAACTGGCATTGTGTTTGATATGACTTCCACACGTGCATCCACATTTACCTGAATTCTGAACCTGGCCTTGACATCCGGCCTATCTACGCAAGGAAATACCGACCTTGCACCCGTGGGCTCCATCTGGGTTGTTATTATCCTTCCGCTCTCGTACCTGCTTTCGTGTATTCCCATGAGTGAAATGCTGGAAACCTTGCCTGAGAAGGAAATGGTGATTGAATCTGTATTTAATGTTTTAATTTTAAGCTTCCCGTTACTCATTTCGAAACTCACATCCCCTCCGTTTTTCTTGACAGAATCAACTACAAGTCCTTCACAGTCCAGTTCCAGATCTCCATCGAAATCTCCCTTCACAGTCTCTATGCAGGTGTAGCTCAGCTCGTTGAATTTAAAATAAAAATTAAGGTCGTAGTATTCTACCTTCATGCTCACGGAATTAGTGCTGATGCTTAAGAGTTTTCCTTCACTATTCCCCATTGAAATTTAAAAGGTTGATCAGAGAAGTTCCTGGTTGATAAATAATAAGGAACGCTCGCAAGGAACTGTAGCTGCTTAGATTAAATAAAAAAGAGACTCACTTAAAGAATAAAATAGAAAAAAAGGAATATCCCCAGAGAAAAATTCAGGGATAAGACTCCACGGACTTTATCTCCAGTTGAGATTCCTGGAACTCCTGTTCACTGAGTTGGCCAATGGATTTGAAGAAAGAATCCAAGCTGCTCTTTTCGAATATCATGGTCACCTTGGATCTTTCACCCTCAATCTCCAGGGAATAATTGAAAGGAAGGTCTATATCTGATAACTTGTACGGATCTATGAGAATTCCCTGTTCAGGAACAACAGCATGGAATACTTTCCCGCCTGTTTCGCCCTTGTATATCAGCTGGAATTCCTTTGCTTCATTTCTAAGCTCTTTTTCCCAATCAGGGAAGTCACCGTCAATGTCGTAAAACACGTCGAGAAATCCATTCCTGTCAACGCTCCTCACCTGAATTGTGGCCCTGAATCCAGGGTTTGCCTTCGCATACCTGAGTGTGAATGAATTCTTCGGGACAACGTAAAAGATCATCTTCTTCATCTCCCAGCCCTTTTCATTTTCCAGAATCCATTCCCTGTCACTCCTAGCTGGGCCCAGATATTCTATGCTGAAGAAATCCCTCTTCTCCGAATCCTTGAAGATTATCCTCTGAAGTTCGGAGGATGATTTGAAGAATTTTACCCTGAGTATAACTTCACCATCGGATACAAATATCGGTACATCTATAAGCGCGTTCTTCACCTCTAATATTGAATTGATGAGCTCGCAAACATAACACTCTTCTTTCACATTTATCGTAATACCGGCCTTTCTGTCTATTATTGTATATCCTCGATTTCTTATTGCCTTTCTCAGCTCGTCCATTGATTTGCCATCCCTGAGATAGGTTGCCACGGCCTCCGTGCTATTGCCCCTCTTGTAGAAGTTCAAATAACCGCCGAATCCGTATACCTTTGAGAAATAGCTGACTGGCGATCTCATATCCTGAAATCTGATTACCATCTCGCTATCCGGTGATGTCATATTTGCCTCATTATCTTCTAAATTTTATAATTTTTGATATCTCCCTTTTATGAACTATTCCTTTCATTCAGCATTCCTGTTGACGAGGTGAGCTACCCCTTAGCTAAAGCTTCGGAGCTTCCTGATTCAGCGACAGACATCTGCCTGTATGGATATATTCCATGCAGGCCCGAAGTAGCTATCTCCACAGGCGTAGATTCGGGCTGCACCAGCCCTACTTTTATAAGACCCATCTTTCTGATATTTCTTGCAGCATTATAGTCCCTGTCCATAGTCACACCACACACATCGCAGTGATATATGCGATCGGAAAGCTTCAGGTCTTTCTTGAGATTACCGCAGTTTGAACACAGCTTGGATGATGGGTCAAATCTTCCAAGCTCTACTATATTTTTCCCGTACTTATCTGCTTTCCACAGTAACTTCTGCTTGAA
>Ga0078972_1004814_pt1 | contig 35820 bp, 26 predicted proteins | sample YelNatPaOPGAMG01_FD_67568 | JGI IMG/M metagenome (GOLD analysis project Ga0078972, IMG submission 67568) | Hot spring thermophilic microbial communities from Obsidian Pool, Yellowstone National Park, USA - OP-RAMG-01 (SPADES assembly) (version 2) | ecosystem: Environmental > Aquatic > Thermal...
GGCGTCGGCGCCGTTGCCCGGGACTTGCGCCGTCCGCAGTGCGGGCCCCCACGAGGGCGTCAGCCGCACCTTTCACTTTCAACATACAAGAGGGGAGCAAGAGAAGGAGAAAGGGGGAGTGGGGAAGTGGTTGAAAAGGAAAGGGAAAAAGATTTGGGGATCGTTGTGACTGGGGGTGGGGATGGCACGGAGAAGGCAAACCACAGAGAACACGGAGAAAACAAACCACGGAGGACACGGAGGTGGGGAGAGAAGGGGGGCGGGGGCTTGAGGTGGAGCGCGCAGTCGTGCGGGCCACGCCGCCAGTCTTGGCGGCGGTTGGCGTATCGAACTCCCCTACAGCTGCGGAGCGTGTGGCTCTGCCGGCGTGACCGCCGGCATGGCAAGCCTGGCGGCTTGCTCCACAGGGGGCGGCGGGTTGAGGTGGAGCGCGGAGTCGTGCGGGCCGGATGGCGTTGGGGTTCCCGTAGCGTTCGGGATTGTGTCGCTCTGCCGGCGCGACCGCCGGCATGGCAAGCCTGGCGGCTTGCTCCACGCGAACATCCGGCATGGCAAGCCTGGCGGCTTGCTCCACTTGAGGGCGGCGATTGGGTGAAGGAGAGCAGTGGGTAAAGGGCACCAAGGCCGGCTGGAAAGCCGGCCGGAGGCTAGAAAGCCTGCCCCACAACAGTTGCTTGCCCCACAAAAGCAGCCTGCCCCACGAAACTCGGCCGCAGGTTGGAAAGCCTGCCCACATCAGAATGTCTGCCGCACGGAGAGAACCCGGACCACAACAACGCCGGCCCGCGGACAAGACAAGAATGTCCGAACCACATGAGATGCTTGCGGCACAAGCAGAGCTTGACCCACATGCGAATGCCTGTTCCGCAACTGGAGACCTGCTTTACCGAAGAACGTCTGCCGCGCAGCAGCGGGGCATGTCTCCAGAGTTGCGCTGGAGCAGGCACAGAAGAAGTGGATTGAGGGCGCAGGCCGGAAGCTTATGCGCTCCTGCAAGCCAATGGCGTCAGGCGCGGCGGCCGGAACGGGCCGAGCCGGCGCGGATGAGTTCGGTGACGGCGCCGTTGGCGGCAGCCACGGGCGCAGCAATCCTGGCGCCGGTCATCTGGGCCATGGTCTCGAGGCCGATGCCCTCCGCTTCCCTTTGGAAGCAGAGCTGCCGGCGGTCCGGATCGAAGTCCACCCGGATCAGGTCCCCGGAGCGGATCTGGTCTGTGGCGATCAGGTTCGAGAGCGGTTGCACCACCAGCCGCTCGATGGCGCGGCGCAGGTGCCGTGCGCCGTATTTCATGTCGGTGCCTTCGGCCAGCAGGTGCTCTTTGGCGGAGTCCGACGCGGCCAGCACGAAGTAGTTGGGCCCCGCCGAATCGAAGATCCGCTGTTGCAGCAGGTGGAGTTCGATGTCGAGGATCTTGCGCAGCTCGGCTTGGCCCAACGGGCGGAACACGACGATCTTGTCCAGGCGGTTCATGAACTCGGGCGTGAAGCGGCGGCGCGCGGCTTCGGTGGCCGCACGGGTAATCTTCGCCGGCAAGCGGTCGGCGTCGAGTCCCGCCTCGAGTTTGCGTTTCATTTCGGGAGCGGAGAATCCCAGATTGGGTCTCAGAATGGAACTCATCTCGGAAGCGCCCAGGTTGCTGGTCAAAAAGACCATGGTCCGGGAAAAATCCACACGGCGGTTGTCGCCGAGAGTCAAGGTGGCTTTGTCCAGGATTCCCAAAAGCAGATTCCACAGCGCGTCGCTGGCCTTTTCGATTTCGTCGAAAAGGACGAAACTCAGCCGGATCTTGTCGGTGTGGTACTGGTCCAGGACTTCCTGGCTCAGCAGCGGATGCGTCTCGCGGTGTCCCAAATAGCCCGGAGGCGAACCAATCAGCTTGGCAATTTCATGACTGTGCTGAAACTCCGCGCAGTCGATCTTGATGACCGAGCGGGGGCTGCCGAGCAGGCTTTGCGCCGTCGCTTCCACGATTCTCGTCTTTCCGCTGCCGGTGGGGCCCAGAAACAGAAAACTTCCCACGGGGCGGTCGGGGCTGTTCATTCCCGCCAGCCAAGTCTGGTAGACGTTGACAATCTGCTGAATTGCCTCGTCTTGGCCGACGATGAGCCGGCGGAGATTATTCTCGAGCGCCTGAGCCTCACGGCCAGTGCGCGTTGCATCCAGAGGCACATTGAGCCGAAGCATGGCACTTACCTCCCGCCCCCTAGGGCTGCTTCCACATGGAGGTGAGCAATTCTGCTGCCAACCTCTCTAATCGGTTGGATGAGCGCGGCGCCTTAGTGGATACGAAGATTGCAATTGAGGAGGAGATTTCGGAAGGGAAACAGAGGACTGGCCGGCAGGGTCAGCAGCGGGCCGGGGTCTGGGCTCGCGAGCCCGGGCCCCGGCCCGGCAAAGGGTCAGAAGGCGATCCTCAGCGAGAGCTGGATGATGCGCGGAGGACGCGCACTGGTGTAGGCTCCCGTGTTGGCGTTCTGGTTGACGCCCTGAGGATTGAAGCGGAAGCTGGAATCCAGACCCGAGAACTGAGTGTGGTTCCAGGCGTTGAACAGCTCGGTCCGGAACTGGATGTAGCGCTGCTCGGCGCCCAGCGGAACGCGCTTGGAGATGGCGATGTCCCAGTTGTTGACGCCGGGGCCGCGCAGGATGTTCAGGCCGCAGTTTCCGAAGCTCCGCTGCGGGGTGCGGCGGAAGACATCGGTATTGAAGTTGCGGTAGAAGGTCTTCTGGCTCTTGTCGAGTTTGGGATCGCCCACCACGGTGATCCGCGCGCCCTCGGTGGAGCCGGTGATGTCCTGGCCGTCGGTGGTTGAGAAGCTCGGGGTGAACGGCCCGCCGCTGATGAAGCTGGTGATGCCGCTGATTTGCCAGTCATCCAACACCCAGCGCAGCGGCCTCACGCCCATCCGCTGGGCCACCTTGGGCAGATCGTAGAAGTAGTTGACCACGAACACATGGGAGCGGTCCCAAGCCAGCGGACCGTAGTTCCAGTTGCGCGCCGGGAAGTACGGACTGACCGCGCTGTAGTCGTCGCCGACCACGCCCAGCGCCTTGGAAAAGGTGTACGCTACGCCGAACTGCAAGCCCTTGACAAACCGGCGGTTGGCCGAGAGTTGCAGGGAGTTGTAGTTGGAGGTTGCCGAGAACTCCTGGAGGTTGATGTCCCCGTAGCCCTTGATGGGCCGGAAGAAGTTGTCCGGCAGCGGAGAACCGGGCCGGGTGGGATCGGCGTTGGCCGGATCGAAGCGGCCGAACATCGGAATCGGATTGAGGTTGCGGCGGATGATGAGGTGCCGGGACAAGCCGCCGACGTAAGCCGCCTCCACGCGCGTATTCCAGATCTGGTGCTGGATGCCGAACGAGTAGTTCATAGTAGAGGCGTGCTTGTTGTCTCCCAGCAGGGTCAACAGGTTCGAGGGGCCCACGGCTCCGCCGCCGCTGGCGTAGGTATCCAGGTTGCCGTAATAGAGCGTGGGCGTGTAGGCGATGGGCGGGTTGCCGTTGGCGTAGAAGGTCGGGTTGCCCTGCGGCCGGTCCTTGAACATGCCGAAGCCGCCGCGCAAGGCCGTACGGCCATTGCCGAACAGATCGTAGGCAAAGCCGAAGCGCGGACCCAGCGCCAGCCAGGAAGTGGTATACAAGCCGGGCGGGTAACCGTCCACGCCGCCGACCTTCATGCCGTTGGCGAAATCGCCGGAGCCGGGCACGAACAGCCCGATGAGCGGGGTAGGCGCTAAGGCGCCGCTAATCGGATCCTTCGCCACGCGCCGCCCGGTGGAGTCCAGCGCAGGCTGATACAGCGCCGGGGCCTTGGCCGGATTATAGTACTTCGGGTCGAAGGTGGCGATGGTGCGGTTGAGGTCCTCCATGGGCGGGGAGTGGTAGAAGCGCAGGCCCAGGTCGAGGGTGAGCCGCGGCGTGACGCGCCAGTTGTCCTGGATAAACCACTCGATATTCCAGAACCACCAGTCGCCGTCGACCCGCCTGGTGGCCTCCGAGTAGGAGGTCACGATGCCCAGCAAGGCGTTGGCGTAACTGTGGCCGGTGTCCTGAGGGTTGTTGGTGTCGCGGCTGAAGCTGAACGCGCCGCGATAGTTGCCGCCGCCCACCTGGAACTTGCCGGTGCGCTCGACGTAAATGCCGGCCTTCAAGTTGTGCGTCCGCCAAACCTTGCTGACGTTGTTTACGAAGCTGTAGATGTCGTTGTAATTCAGATAGGGCACGTTGCCGAGGCCGGAGTTCACCGTATTGGCAGGCTGACCGCCGAAAGCCACGTTGGGGATGTAGTTGGAGGAAGCAGCCGGCAAATAGGTGCCCGGGCCGGCCGTGTCCTTGAACCACTGCGGCGGATTGCCCATCCGGGAGCGGTCCACGGCTTGCTTGTCCACCGGGTCGAAGTACAGGTTGTTGCGGCTCTTGCCAAAAATGAACTCGTTAATGAGAGTGGGCGAGAACGTCTTGGTAATGTTCACCACATGGCCCTTGCCCGGCTGCCCGAACCGCACCGGGGTCAGCAGGAAGTTGATGCCGCCGTTCACCCACAAGCCGTATGGGGTGTCCTGCTCGTCCTTGTCCTGAACGTAGCGGTAGTAGAAGCGGAAGGAAGGCCAGAAGGCGGCATCGATCCGGATCAGGTCCTGGCGCTTGGGATAGCTGCCGCTGTAGGACGCGCGGTAATTGCGCTGATAGCGCAGCGCAGGATCGGTTTCGGTGTAGTTCGGCGTCGGGTAGAACTTAAGGATGTTCTGGCCCAGCGTGTTGATTCGCGCCGGAGGAACTATGTTGCCCGGGAAGGGCTGGCCGGTTAGCGGATCCCGCACCGTGATGACCGCGCCGTTGACGTCGCGGCTGTCGGAGAAGTCGCCGTTGCGTTCCCGCTCGGTCGGCATGTTGACGAACCGGGTGCCGTAGTCCCGCTTCATGCCGGTGTACTCCTGCGACCAGAAGAAGAACAGCTTGTCGCGATCCCGGTTGAACTCCTCGGGGATGTAGATTGGCCCGCCGATCGAGTAGCCCGTAATCCGGTAGCGGTAGGGCGACTTGGGCGTGCCGGTGCGGTTGTTGAAGAAGTTGTTGGCGTTCAGGCTCTCGTGGCGGTAGTAATCGTATGCCGTGCCGTGGAAGTCCTTGGTGCCGCTGCGGGTCACGACGGTGATCACTCCTCCGCCGGAGCGCCCGAACTCGGCCTGGTAGTTGGACGTCATGATTTTGATCTCAGAGATGGCGTCCATGTTGGGCTGGTACTGGATCGTCTCGTTGGAGCCCGTGTCCAGGTTGGTGACGCCGTCCACTGCCAGGTTTTTCTGGTTCTGGCGCAGCCCGTTGATGAACGTCCCGCGGATGGCATCCGGAGTCGGGGTTTCGCGGGGCTGGGAGAAGTTGTCCACGATCCCGGGCACCGTCAGCAGCAGAGCGAAAAAGTCCCGGCCCTTGACGGCGATGTTCTGGATCTGATCCCCGCTAATCAAGCCGGACTTTTCGGAGCTGGCCAGTTGAACTTGGCCCGCTTCGGCGGTCACGCTCACCACCTCCCGGACTTCGCCGAGCTGAAGCGTCAACTGCCCCAGGGAGCGGACCTCGTTGGCCGTTACGACGATGTCCTTGGATTCCAGGACCTTGAAGCCGGTGGCCTGCACCCGCAGGGTGTAGGTTCCGGCCTGCACGTTCGGAAAGACAAAGGAGCCATCCGAAGCCGCGGCCGTGGTGAGGCTGCCTCCGGTGGCTTGGTTGGTCAGCGTACAGGTAGCGCCAGGAACCGCCGCGCCGGTGGGGTCTATGATCGATCCGCGGACCGAACTCGACACCACTTGCGCGTGCGTGATTCCGAGCGCAATCAGGAATAGGCACAAAAACCACGTTACGGTTTTCATTGATCCTCCTTGGCCGGTGATCCGGCGTCTTGTACCCCTTATGCGTGAAGGAACCGGCTGCTGGTAACAACCGTTCCCGAGTTAATTTTAGGGCGGAACTATTCTGTTAGTCAACAATTTTCGGATCTCCGCGGTAGGTCCGAGTTTATGTCTGCAACAAGACCGCTCTCCCGCAGCCCTTCTGGCGATTATCGATTGATGCCGGTCTTACGTGGGAATCTTGCTGAATTTGAGTCAGTTCAATAAGTTAGGCGTGGATTCACCAGCCCGCGGGACGGCCGGCCGGCGCTCACTGGCGGCCCGCCCAGGAGGACGCCGCCTGCTGACGAGCGATACTCCGGGCCGCGAAAGGCCCAGAGCCGCCGCCAGGATCCGGCCCGCTTCCTCTATACTGGAGGAAGCAGCCGCCGGAAGCGGAGAATCACCCCATCATGTTGGAAATGAGCAGCATCTGGATGCGCGTAGCAGCCGCGCTGTACGCCGTAGGCTTGTGGCATGCCATTCTGATGGTCCTACGCCGCCGCTCGCCGTTGTTTTCTGTCGCTCTGGGTTCCTTCCGCGTGGCGGTGGTGCTGCATGCGGTTTCCGTGGTGGAAGAGGCGATCGGGACACGCAGCATTCCGCTCAACAACTTCTATGAGTCGGTCACGGTTTGCGGCCTGCTGCTGGCGGTGACCTCCCTGCTGGTGCACTGGCGCTACCGGCTGGAGACGCTGTCGGTATTTGTTTTCCCGCTCGTGTTTCTGATGACCCTGATCGGCGGGCTGGGCAATCCGGTGGCAAGCTGGGAAAGCGCCACGGTGCGGGACGCCTGGCTGCTCACTCACGTGGCGCTCGTGCTGCTTGGATTTGCGGCGCTGGTGGTGATGACGGGCGCCTCGCTGCTGTACTTGCTTCAGGAACAGAGTCTGAAGAGGAAACGTCCGGCGCGTTTATTTGACCGCCTGCCGCCTTTAGGGACTCTCGACGAGCTGATCTCGTGGGCGATGGCGGTGGCCTTTGTGTTGATCACACTCTCGGTGGTGGCCGGCACCATCTGGGGATTCGTGGAGTGGGGCACGCGCTGGATCCGTGAGCCTAAGATCGTCATCTCGCTGATCACCTGGGGCCTGTACCTGGCCATGGTCTACCTCCGCCGGGTGGCGGGATGGCGGGGCCGCAAGGCGGCGCTGATGGCGATCGCGGTGGTGGGCTTTTCGGCGGCGAGCTGGGCGGCCCACGTTGGGATGCGCAGCATCTTCATACGATGAGACTCTCGCTGACAGGGCTGAATCACAAGACCGCCCCGGTGGAGGTGCGCGAACGGCTGGCCTTCGACGAACGCTCCCTGGCGGAGGCCTTCCGGGAGCTGCGCAGCCGCAACGGTTTTCACGAAGCCCTGGTGTTGTCCACCTGCAACCGCGTGGAAGTGACCGTGGCCGCCGACGAAGACGCCGAGCCGGAGGCAGCCGTTACGGATTTCCTGTGCCGCTTCCGCAAGGTCGAGCCGGAACTGGTTCGCCCGCACCTTTACCATCTCAAGGACCGGGAGGCCATCCATCACTTGTTCCGCGTGGCGGCGAGCCTGGATTCGATGGTCGTGGGCGAACCTCAGATCCTGGGGCAGATGAAGACGGCGTTTGCGCTGGCCAAGGCCCACGGCGCGGCCGGCGGCTTTCTGGAGATGATTCTGACGCGGGCCTTCAGCGTGGCCAAACGGGTGCGCACGGAAACCGAGATCGGCAGAAGCGCCGTCAGCGTCAGCTATGTGGCGGTGGAGCTGGCCCGGGAGATTTTCGGCTCGCTCAACGGGCGCAAAGTTCTGCTGGTGGGAGCAGGGAAGATGTCGGAACTGGCCGCGCGCCACCTGCACCGCTCCGGCGCCAACCAGATCTTCGTCACCAACCGCACGCGCGACCGCGCCGTGGAAATGGCGGAAATCTTCCATGGCTCGGTGGTGGAGTACAACCAGTTCGTTTCGCGTCTTCCCGAGATCGACATCCTGATCGCCTCGAGCGGCGCCCCCCATTACATCCTGCACAAGCAGGACGTGCGCCGGGCCTTGGAGGCGCGCCGCAACCGGCCCATGTTCCTGATCGACATCGCCGTGCCCCGCAACATCGACCCGGCGGTCAACGAGCTGGAAAGCGCCTTCCTCTACGACATCGACGATCTGCAAAAGGTGGCCGACGCCAACCGGGAAGGACGCCTCAAGCACGCCGAGCAGGCCGAGCAGATCATCGCCGAGGAAGTCGACCGGATGGTGGCCCGCCTGAAGGCTCGCGAGGTCGCGCCCACCATCGTCCGGCTCCAGGAACAGCTGGAAGCCGTGCGGCTGGCGGAGCTCGAGCGGGCCCGTTCGCGGCTGGGTCCGCTGACGCCCGAACAGGCGCAGGCCCTGGATGCGCTGACCCGCTCCATCGTGGCCAAGATCGCGCACGCGCCCATCTCCGAGCTGCGCCGCCAGGCCGCCGAGCCGGGCGGCGTCGCCGCGATCGAATTGATCCGCCGCATGTTCCGCCTGGACGAAGGATGAAGCTCACCATCGCAAGCCGCGGCTCGCAACTGGCGCTCTGGCAGGCGCGTTGGATTCAGGCCCGCCTGGAGGAGCTCGGCGCGCGCTGCCGGATCCAGATCATCAAGACCACCGGAGACAAGATCACCGATGTGCCGCTGGCCAAAGTCGGGGCCAAGGGAATGTTCACCAAGGAGATCGAGGAGGCGCTGCTGGCCGGCGAGGCGGACCTGGCCGTGCACAGCATGAAGGACCTGCCGACTTCGCTGCCCGAGGGCCTGATGGTGGCCGCCGTGCCCGAGCGCGAAGATCCCCGGGACGCGATCGCCGGAAAGAAATTCGCGGAGCTGCAACCCGGCAGCAAGGTCGGCACCAGTTCTTTGCGCCGCGCGGCCCAACTGCTGGCGCTGCGCCCGGACCTCAAGATCGAACCCCTGCGCGGCAACCTGGACACCCGCCTGCGCAAGCTCAGCGAGGGACTCTACGACGCGATTGTTCTGGCGGCCGCGGGTCTGAAGCGGATGGGCTGGGAGGACCGGATTGCCGAAATCCTTTCGACCGATTACCTCTGCCCCGCCGTCGGCCAGGGCGCGCTGGCGGTGGAGACTCGAGCCGATGGCGGCCCGGCCGCGGAGCTGTGCCGGCAGCTCGATCACGCCCCAACCCGGGCCGCGGTGACGGCGGAGCGGGCGGTGCTGGCCGGACTGGGCGGAGGCTGTCAGGTGCCGATCGGCGCCTACGCGCAAATTGTGGGGGAAGAGCTTCGCTTGACGGCCGTCGTGTGCACCCCGGACGGCGAGCGGCTGATCCGGCGCAACCTCGCCGGGGGCGCGGATCAGCCCGAAGCGCTGGGACGGCGCCTCGCCCGGGAGCTGCTCGACGCAGGCGCCGATGAGATTCTGGAGTCGGTCTATGGGGCCTGAACGTCCGCTGGAAGGGCTCACCATTGCCGTCACCCGGGCACGGGAGCAGGCGGGAGACTTGGCGGAGAAGCTAGAAGCCCTGGGAGCGCGGGTCATCGAGTTTCCGACCATCGAGATCCGCCCCGCGGAGGACTACCGCGCGCTGGATGCCGCCTTGAGCCGCTTGTCCACCTACGACTGGATCATCTTCACCAGCGCCAACGGCGTGCGCTTCTTCCGCGAGCGGGCCGAACTGCGGGGCATCGCGCTCAACGGATTCGCAGGCCGGGTCTGCGCCATTGGGCCGGCCACGCGCAGGGCCGTGGAGTCGCTGGGGTGGACGGTCGACCTCATGCCGGAGCAGTACGTGGCCGAGAGCCTGGTGGCGGCTTTCGCAGGCGAGGACCTGGCCGGGCGGCGCATCTTGCTGCCGCGCGCCGCCGTGGCCCGCGACGTGGTCCCTTCGGAGCTGGTCCGCTTGGGGGCTGCCGTGGACGTGGTCGAGGCTTACCGCACCGCCGTGCCCAAAGACATCGCGCAGCGGACCCGTGAAGTATTTTTCGGTCCGTGTCCGCCCGACTGGATCACCTTCACCAGTTCCTCCACCGTGACCAACTTCGTGCAGGCGGCCGGCGCGGCGGCGCTGGAGCATGTGCGGATCGCTTCGATCGGCCCGGTGACGACCGCGGCCATCCGGCGCTGCGGCCTCAGCGTGGCTGCGGAGGCCGATCCTTACACCATGGACGGACTGGTGCAGGCGATCGCGTCGGCGGCGCGGCAGGCGAAGTGAAGGGCCGGCGAGCTGTCAGGGTTGCAGCCTCATCAGGACAATGCCGTAGCCCACGCCCGCTTCGTCGGCGGTGCGCGCCACCTGGAACGCCAGGAGCCGCCCGTCGGTGCTCACCACCGGATTCGACGCTTTCCAGCCCTCGTAGTCATTGAAGTAGGTGAGCCGCTCGAAGCTCTTGCCGGTTCCGTCCAGGCGCAGCTTCCAGATGTCGATGTCGCGGAACAACTGCGTGGAGCCGCGCAGCACGGCCTGACGGTCCGACTCGACGCAGGTGTGCAGGCCATCGGGGAAGATCCCCTCGACCTCGTTGTAGCTTCCAATGGAGCGCGTGTGGTTGACCTTCTCGCCTGTCTGCAAGTCGATGGTCCACACCGACGCCGTGCCGCCGCGCTCGTAGCAGGTGTAGGTCAGCTTGGTGTCCTTGTCGAAGAAGTCCTGCGCCTCCAGGGTGCAGGAGTTGTCGGGACTGGTGACCACGATGCGCTTGTTGCGCAGCGCCGGCTCGTCCGGATCGACCTCGGCGGTGAGGATCCGCGAACTGCCGGGCGGGAGATTGGGATTCTGCGCGCTGGTTTCGGCGAAGGCGATGCGGAGGGTTCGTTTGGAGACGGCCGCGCCCTCGCTCATCTTCTGGACCAGGCGCACGGGCTTCGAGCCGCTCTTTCGGGACAGATACCACAGCTCGTTGTCGCGGCTGCGGCTGGTGCGGATGTCGGTGAAGCGCTCCGGGCCGATCAACAGATAGTCGCCGTTGGCCAGATGCATGACCCGCAGAAAAGCCGCGCCGGGCACATTGCAGGTCAGGCAGCGAATCTGGCGGGTCTTGAGATCGATCACAAAGGCGTCGCCGAAGCTCTTGCCCATGAAGGCGATCTCCTGGTTGTCCGGCGAGAAGTCGGCCCGCTCGCCGAAATGGGTGAGCAGCTCCATGTTGGGCGGCAAGGCGTCCAAGGGGCTGCCTTTCTTAAGCTGGGTTTGCGCAATCCCGGCCCATCCCAAGGCAATCACGGCAACGAAGCGAATGGTTCTCATCGGGCTAGCTCCTACTGAAGACAAGTCTAACCGCAAGGACAGGCGGCGCGTGAGCCGCATCCGGGCCCCGGCGGTTTCGCCGTTTGTAGAGTCCGTCCGGCCGTGGAAGCAAAGACGTAGGCTCATTCTGCGAAACGTACGCAGGCTAAGATGAAGACGCACCTTTATGAAGATCACGGCGACCGAATTGCGGCGGAATGTCCACAAGATCCTGGACCGGGTCATCTCCACCGGAATGCCTGTTGAGGCGGTCCGGAAGGGGCGCACTGTCCGTATGACTTCGGATGTGCGTCCGTCCCGGCTTGCCCGGCTCAAGAAGAGAACCGGTTTCGTGGGAGACCCGGATGACATCCTGAAGATGAACTGGCTCAGCGAGTGGTCCGGGCTCCGATGATCTGCCTCGACACGCACGTCGTCGTGCGCTTATACTTGGGCCAAACGCAAGCCCTCAGCGCAGCGGCGCAAGACGCGATTGAAGAGGCGGCCATAGTCCTTGTGTCTCCCGCTGTGGTTCTGGAACTGGAGTTCCTCCGCGAAATCGGAAGATTGAAACGGCCGGCAGCCGAAGTGGTGCGGGTTTTGGAGCGCTCAATCGGTTTGCAAGTCTGTGGCATCTCGTTCCACGAAGTTGTGGAGCACGCATTGACGGAAAAATGGGGGAGGGATCCCTTTGACCGCCTGATCGCAGCCAATGCTCAGGCGCGGAAATCTCCTCTCGTGACGAAGGACGAGAGCATCCACCGGCACTACGCTCAGGCGCTCTGGTAACGCATCGCCCGTGCGGCGCCGGTGTATCCACCCGAATCCCGCTTATCCCCGCCAGCCTCAGCCGGAACCAAGCTGCTGAAGCGCCTCCCTCAGCCGCGCATGCTGCTGCGTCCGGCGCACATACAAGGACTCATCCGGCCCCATCTTGGCGCGGATGACCTCGACCAGAGCCGCCTTCTCCTCGGCGGACCAGTCCTTCAGACTCGGAATCAGCGCCAATACCTGCGCCAGGCTGGCGTACTCCCCGTGCGGCCCAGCCTGAATGCCCAAGGCCCGCGATACTTCTGCAACCGCCTCCAGCGGACTCAGCCGTTGCGCCGCCAAGCCGATGTTTCTGACATGAAACCGGTCCCACGCGCCTCTGTTTCCGGCGCCGGTCTCATAAACCAGGGGCCCGGCCGCCAGCTTGCGCAGCGCCGCGGGCCGGCTGCGGTAACCGGGCTTCTTAAGCATCCGGCACTCTTCGCGCTCCAGCACGCGCACCACCTCCGGCAGCACGGGCCGGAAGCCCAGCTTGCGGTAGAACCAGAAGGCCCCCGACTCAATCGCCTCCTCATTGCCGCGCCCGATCTGGTAGGGATCGATGACGAAGCAGGTCGCGCCCAGCGCCTGATGCAGGAGGCCGAGTAGCCGCGCGAACAGCCACGCTGTTTCTCCCTCCCGGAAGGTGTAGTAAAGGTTGAACCCTACGTCCATCCGGTCGCACAGAGAAAGCGTCTCGACATACCCGATAGGCACGCCATTCTTGACCAGCATGCCCGCATGGTAAGCGCGCAAGGGCAGGCGGTTGCCGGCGGGCGCTCCGCACAGGTAGGCGTCCACGCCCCGCCCCAGGCGCGCCCGTACCACAGAGCGCGGATCGCCATAGGTGAAACCGTGCAGCTCCCGCTGGCGCACGGCCGACGCGGCCAGCGCCATATTTAGGAACGCCTCGCCGGCCTCCGCGGAGAGGGGCTCAAGCTCCATGGGCGGTGAAGTCAGTTCCCGCTCCAGAGAAACCCCGGTCCGGGGGATCAGGGGCCCTTCGTGGAAAAACGCCTCTTCCAGCGGCCCTCTCATCAAAGTCCGCGACAGGCGTGAATCGCCCAGCTCCCACCGCAGCGGCAGCTCCAGAGCGGCGTACAGCCCCGCCTTTTGTTTTTCGGGAACCGGTAGGGAGTCTAACCGCTCCAACAGGCACGCCAGCGCCCGCTCCTGGGAGCCGGCTGCGGCCAGCAACCAGTCCTTGTAGGGAATGTGCGGCTCCACCAGCGTGTCTTCCTCCACCAGAGGGAACAGCCACCGCCAGGTTTCCGCCACCCGGTCTGTGGGCTCCCAAGCGTCCCAGTCCAGCCTGAGCCGCTCCGGCTCCAGCCGCGCCAGCCGCAGGGCCGCATGGTAGCTGAAGATCGCCGTGAAGCTAGTGCCCGCCACGCCCGAAGCTTCGGGCTGGTCAAACAGCGCGGGATCTCCCCCCGACCTCTTCCACCGCTGGGCCAACTCCGCAAAGTCGCCCAGCAGCTCTTCGCACTGCGAAAGCAGATCCGGATTCTGAGGAAACGCCCGGCAGTAGAGCAGCAGTTCGTGATAGCGGTGTAACTCACCGGCATCCGTGAATCTGCGGCGGCTCAAGACTGCCAGCAGCTTGCTCAGCCGCTTGGCGCTGGCCGCCTCGAAGCTGCGTTTCAGCCCTTCCGCCTCCGCCAGTAGCTCTGCACTTGAGGATTGAGTCATCGAACGTGATCCAGGCACGGATGCATTCTATCATCGGCGGTCACGCCGGAGGCCGGAAAATTTTCATCGGTAAATCAAAGAGTTAGCTGACGGGAGCGTCCTGCCGGGCGGGGCTTGCGCCGTCATCAGGCTAGTCTCAAAGCGGGGGACCTTGTCCGAACGAATCTACAAACTGCAACCGGACCGCACCATTCAACTGCGCGGCTTCAGCGATTTGGGCGCCTCAGCCGCGATCCATTCGGCCACGGCCGAGGGCTTTACCGTCAGCGGCGTCTTCCGCGACGCGGCCGACTTCGCGGTGCTCGTGCTCTACGACGCCGACAACTTCTACGAGCATCCTCGTTTGAAGTATCTGCCCGACACGGACTTCTCCGGTCTCACGCTGACTTTCGACGTTCGCTACTCTGGCCTGATGCCGCTCGATTCGCCTAAATACCCCACCATCGACTGGCCCTTTCTCGACGTCATCCGCCCCGATGGCACAACCGCCAAGATCCGCCTCTTCGAGCACGCCGTCCAGGTCTCGGGAGACTACACCTGCGCCTCGGCCAGCTTTGTCATCGAAGACAACGGGTTGCAACCCTACGACCGGGTCACGCTCTGGTATCAAAACTTCGCCTTCGACTACATCGTGCCGGACCAGTCCGGCCCCCTGCCCACCGCCGCAGAAGTCGCCGCCGCGCTGGCCGCCCAAATCAACGCCGTCAACTGGGAGGCTCTAGGGATCCTGTTTCCTCTAGCGGCGCAGGCCGACGGGGCCACGTTGCATATCCAGACGACCCGGCCCGGCGCCGACGGCAACATGCTGCGCATGTACGCCGTCGCCAAGAACGCCCGCCTGCGCGCAAGCAACCCGGTGGCCGTCTTCCAGGGCGGCAGCTCTGACGCCACTTGGCGCGTCACCCTGGACTTCTCCGCCCTGGGCATCCCTCAGATCCGCCAGATGTGGCTCACCTTCGCCCCGCCGCTGGCCGACGGGCAGCCCTTCCAGGACACCGAATGGCAGGCGGCATTCACCAACTGGTCGCTCAGCGGGCCTGAGGAGAAACGCGCTCTCGCAGTCGCGGGACCCGGCAGCGTCCGCGTGGAGGAAGACGACGAGATGTGCCGCTACGAAGGCCAGTGGAGCGTCGAGACCGGCTGGTACTCCGGAGGCTTCGCCCGCCGCGCCTCGGCCATAGGCGACGCCGTCACCATCTTCTACTGCTGCGCGCAGACCCACGATCTCTATCTGGGTACTTCCCTATACTCAGACCGCGCCCGCATCCGCGTCCAGTTGGATGAAGACGAGCCCACCGAGCTCGATTGCCGTCTGAATACGGAGCCCGCCGTGGTGACGCGCCGCAAGCTCCGCTCGGGCGTCGCGCCGGGCGAGCACGCCGTGACTCTGCGCCTGGTCTCCGAAGGCTATTTCTATTTCGACTTTCTCGAAGCGGCCGTCCCTTCGGACTTGCCCGACCCGCTCCCGGCCCTGGAGCGCGTGGCCCCGGCGCTCGATTACAGTACCGACCACACCTACAAGCTGCCGCCCGCCCGCATCCTCTGGATGCTGGAGCAGCTCGGCTATCACGGGCCCCTCAACGAGTACATCGGCGTGTTCTGGTGGAACCAGCGCCGCAGGGAAGGCGCAACGATTCCGCAAGCCCAGATCGCTTTCACCGGGCAGTTCGTCCCAGGCGACCAGGTGTTTGTCAACATCGGCGGGCAGGTCTGCGGCAAGAGCGTGTTTCCCAATGAGGACGCCTCCATCATCGCCCGGCACTTTGCTTTCTTTATCAACATGACCTACGTCGGAGTCTGGGCGGCGGCGCAAGACAATGTTTTGACCATCACCGCCCGGGCCGCCCACCCAGCTTACTCGTTCCCGGTTCAAGCCTGGGTGGAACGCGCCTCCGGCTCCACCGGCGAGGCGGCCTTATCAGGCAGCTTGCAAGGCGGGGACCCGGGCCGCTGGGTCGTGGATCCGGCTCAAACCCCCGTCCTGAATCGCGGCGCCCGCGATTGGCATGCAGACCTGTTCCGCGAGTGCGCCCGCCGCGGCCGGGAGCTGACCGTAGCCGCCTCCATGGAGCTGGTGAATCCTCCCGCCGAATTCGCCGCCCGCTATCCCGACGGCCAGACGGTGGAAACAGCGGTCGGCTTTGGCAGCCTGGTTTCTACCCATTGCTCCTTCTCGACGCTGGTGCTCGGCTATCACAGGGCCCTCTTCGCTGAGCTAGCCCTCGGAATGACCGAGGCCGGCCTGACACCCCGGGTGCAGCTTGGCGAGTTCTGCTGGTGGTATTTCACCAATTACAGCGCCGACAACCCCGACGGCGGCATGGCATACTACGACGCCGAGACCGCGGCGCAAGCCGAGAATGCGCTCGGCCGCCCGCTCTCTTGGCGAGTTCTGCTGGTGGTATTTCACCAATTACAGCGCCGACAACCCCGACGGCGGCATGGCATACTACGACGCCGAGACCGCGGCGCAAGCCGAGAATGCGCTCGGCCGCCCGCTCTATATCTTCCGCTCTCCAGACGACGGCCCGGAGGTAAATCAGGCAGCCGATGCCGCCTTCCTCCGGAACCGACTGCGGGACTATGTGGCGGCGCTCGCCGCGCACATCCGGCAGAGCTGCCCAGCCGCCCAGATCGAGATCCTGTTCCCCTACGACGTCAACTATCCGGAACCCAAAGGCGTGCACCAAATCGGCGGCCGCCTGAACCGGTTTGTGAACCTGCCCCCCGAGTGGACCAGCAAGAACTCCAGCGGCCTGGACGGCTTCAAAATGGAGGCCTTGGACTTCGGCGCCTGGTGCCGCAACCTGGACCTGACCGGCGAGGCGATCCAATTCGCAATAGGCTTGGATTGGCCCAAGGACTCCCTGCGCCACCTGGTGGCCATTTTCCAGCCGGGCTACGCCTGGGAAAAGGAATGCCGGGAAGCGCTGGGCTGCGGCCTGCACTCGGTGGTGCTGTGGGCGTTTGATCACGTCTGTTTATTCAACCTCAATCCCCGCCTGGAATCCCTCAAGGGCAAAGCACAGCAGTTTTGATTTGTGGGGCAGCCTTTCCGTGGGGCAGACATTCTGATGTACATCAGGCTGTTCTTGTGAGGCAGGCTTTCTAGCCTGCGCGCCCTTTGCCCACTGCCCTCCCTTCCACCCAATCGCACCCCCGTGGAGCAAGCCGCTAGGCTTGCCATGCCGGCACCCCCGTGGAGCAAGCCGCCAGGCTTGCCATGCCGGCGGTCACGCCGGCAGAGCAACACATGCCCCATCCGTACCGGACTTCCGAAAGCCAGCCACCGCCACGACTGGCGGCGTAGCCCGCACGACTGCGCGCTCCACCTCAAGCCGGCGCGGCAGCAGGAGCTGTTTGGCCGCGGCCCTGCCGCATTGCTAGACTGAACCCTGTCATGACCTCCCGAGAAAGGTTGCAAGCGGTTCTGCGGCTCCAAGAACCGGACCGCATCCCGATCGACTTCGGCGGCGCCTCGGTCACCGGCATCCACGTAAGCTGCGTGGCCGCTCTGCGCGATTACTTCGGATTGGAAAAGCGCCTGGTCAAAGTCCATGAGCCTTACCAAATGCTCGGCTGGATCGATGAAGATTTGAAGGAGGCCATGGGCATTGACACGGAAGGCGTCTTCCCGCCGCGCACGATGTTCGGCTATCCCAACCGCGGCTGGAAGCCGTGGCGCATGGACGACGGGCTCGAAGTCCTCATGTCGGAGGACTTTCGTTTCGTAAAAGACGCCAACGGCGACACCCTCGTGTTTCCCCAGGGAGACACGACCGCCCCTCCCAGCGGCCGCATGCCCAAAGGCGGCTACTTCTTCGACACCATCATCCGCCAACCGCCCATCGACGAAAACAACCTCAATCCCGAGGACAATCTCGAGGAGTTCCAGCCCATTTCGCAAGACGACCTGGATTACTTCCAGCGCGCTGCTGCGGAAGCGTCGGCCACCGGGCGCGGCGTCATCGCCAGCTTCGGCGGCACGGCCTTTGGCGACATCGCCCTCGTCCCGGGCCCGTTCCTCAAGCACCCGAAAGGGATCCGCGACGTCGCCGAATGGTACATCTCCACCCGCAGCCGCCGCGATTACATCCACAAGGTCTTCGAGCGGCAATGTGAAATCGCCCTGGCGAATCTGGAGAAGATTCACGCAGTGGTCGGGGACCGGGTGGACGCGGTCTTCGTATGCGGCACGGATTTCGGCACGCAAAAATCGGCATTCTGTTCCGTGGAAACCTTTCGCGAGCTTTACTTCCCTTACTACAAGCGGGTCAACGATTGGATCCACGCGCATACCCCCTGGAAAACCTTCAAGCACTCCTGCGGCTCGGTAGCGCGCTTTATCCCTTCGTTCATTGAGGCCGGCTTCGACATCTTGAACCCCGTGCAGTGCTCAGCGGCCGAGATGGAGGCCGAGCGGCTCAAGGCCGCCTACGGCGACCGCCTCGTTTTCTGGGGCGGCGGAGTGGACACTCAGAGGGTGCTGCCGTTCGGAACCCCAGCGGAAGTCCGCGTTCAAGTTCTGGAGCGGTGCCGGGTGTTCGCCCGCGGCGGCGGCTTCGTCTTCAATTCCATCCACAATATCCAGGCACGCACTCCGGTGGAAAACATCATCGCGATGCTGAACGCCGTGCGCGAGTTCAACGGCCAGCCATGCGTCTGAAGCTGATCGCCTGCGAGGTCTTCTACCGGGAAATCTGCGCCGAAACGGCCCGCTCCATCCACCAGGTCGACCTCCTGTTCATGCCTAAGGGGCTTCACGACCAAGGCCCGGCCGCCATGCGCAAGCGCCTTCAGCAGGCGGTCGACGAAGCATCCGCCGGGCCTTATGAAGCCGTTGTGCTCGGCTACGGGTTGTGCGGCAACGGCATCGCCGGGCTGCAAGCGCGGACCTGTCCGCTGATCGTCCCCCGCGCGCACGATTGCATCACCCTGTTTCTGGGCAGCCGCGAGCGTTACCAAAACTACTTTGAGAACCACCCCGGCGTCTACTTTTTAACCTCCGGTTGGATCGAACGCGGCCGCAATCTGGAGCCCCAGCTCAGTCTGAACTACGCGGACCTGGTGGCCCGTTACGGAGAAGAAAACGCCCGCTACCTCCAGCAGGAGTTGACCCGCCATTACCGCCAGATCACCTTCATTCAGATGGGCGTGGAGCCGGACCGGCGCTTCGAAGAGCATGCGCAACGCGAAGCCGCCGGGCGCGGTTGGGCCTTTGAGAAGGTCGAAGGCGATCTGGCTCTGATCCGCCAGCTCGTCAACGGGCCCTGGGACGACGCGAAGTTCCTGACCGTGCCGCCCGGCTGGCGCGTGACCGCCTCCCACGACGACGGTGTTCTGCGCGCCGAGAAGGCCTGATGCCATGCCCCAGACCGTGCGAATCCATTTGCAACCTCTCGGACGCACGCTCGAGCTGCCCTCGGGAAGCTCTCTGCAAGAAGCCCTCTTCGATTTCGGAGTGGAGTTCCCCTGCGGGGGTCTCGGCCTCTGCAAGGGCTGCCGGGTGAAGGTCCTCGCGGGGCAAGTCCCGCCCTCGGAAGAAGACCGGGCGGCGTTCGAGCCCGGGGAGATCCAGCAAGGATGGCGTCTGGCATGCCGCCTGCGTCCTCAGCAGGATCTCACGCTGGAAATCGCCCAGTGGGAAACCCCGGTGTTGGCCGGGCGCGCGGCGTTTTCCTTTACGCCCCGGCAGGGAGCGGGCGTCGCCGTCGACTTGGGAACCACCACCATCGCCGCCCAAGCGGTCGATCTCGGAACGGGCCATGTCACCGGAACCAGAACCGCGCTCAACCCCCAAGCGGCCTGGGGCAGCGACGTCATGAGCCGCATCCAGGCCGCCACCGAAGGGCGCCTCGCCGGGCAGCTTACCCACTCGGTCCGGAGCCGCGTCGGCGAGATGGTCTCCGAGCTGGCCGCAGAAGCGGACCTGCGCGATGTGGTGGTGGTCGGAAACACCGTCATGCACCACCTGTTCTGCGGGCTGGATGTGGAACCGTTATCCCACGTCCCGTTCGAGTCCCCCAACGGCGGGCTGGTGCTGCTGAATCACTCGGCGCTCCCCTGGCTCAAAGAGCCGGCCACGCTCCGCTTCCTTCCATGTCTGGGCGGATTTGTGGGCAGCGACATTCTGGCCGGCATTTTGGCCACGGGACTGCACCAGTCGGCCGAGCCTGCCTGCCTCATCGACCTCGGCACCAACGGCGAAATCGTCATCGGCAACCAGGAGCGGATGCTGTGCGCCTCCACCGCCGCCGGGCCGGCCTTCGAGGGTGGCCGCATTCGCATGGGCATGCGCGCCGACACCGGCGCCATCTGGCGCATCGAGCGCGTGGCGCAAGGTTTCGAATGCCGGGTGCTGGGCGGCGGGCCGCCGCGGGGCATCTGCGGCAGCGGCCTGGTCGACGCCGCCGCCGCGGGCCTCGATCTGGGCGTCTTGGAGCCGTCGGGCCGGCTCAAACAAGGAGAGTGGCTCCTGGCCGGAGCGGTGCGCCTGTTCCAGGCCGATATCCGCCAGCTCCAGCTCGCCAAGGCCGCCGTCGCCGCGGCCATCCACATCTTGCTCGGACGGCTGGGGCTTTCACCGCAGGACATCGCACGAGTCTATCTGGCCGGGGCTTTCGGCAACTACATCCGTCCCTCCACCGCTCGCCGCATCGGCCTTCTCCCCTTCGCGGAAGCCGCCATTTTGCCTTCCGGCAACACCGCCCTGCTCGGCGCCAAAATGGCCCTCTTCGACGGTGGAGACTACGCGGACCTGCGCGCCCGCATCGAGCATGTCCCATTGGCGGCCGACCCCAACTTCCAGGACTGGTTCGCCGCCTCGATCCCCTTTCCCTCCTCCTAACTCACTGATCCCAAAGCGAAAATTCTAACCCGCCGAGAGTGACCCGCCGCGCAAAGGCATTCTTGACATTGTCGATCGATATCTGGTAGATTAATTCTCGTCCGCAATGAATCCTTCTCCCGCAATAAGGCATGCCTCGGGCAAAGCGGCGAGCCGCCGCGAGCTGCTGGGCTTGGGCCTGGCCGCCATCTTGGGCTGCCGCAAATCCGCCACGCCGCGGGTCACCCTTCTCAACGCCTCTTACGACCCCACGCGCGAGTTCTACCAAGAGTTCAACGCCGCCTTTGGGCGGCGCTGGCGGCAGCTCCGGGGCATGGAGGTCATTGTGAAGCAATCCCACGGCGGCTCGGGCAAGCAGGCGCGGGCGGTGATCGACGGGCTTCCGGTGGACGTGGTCACCCTGGCGTTGGCCTACGACATCGATGCCATCGCCGAGCGCGGTCTGGTTGCGCCCGGCTGGCAGCAGCGGCTTCCCTTCGACAGTTGCCCCTACACCTCCACCATCGTCTTCTTGGTGCGCAAAGGGAACCCGAAGAGAATCCGGGACTGGGAGGATCTGATCCGGCCCGGCGTGTCCGTCATCACCCCCAATCCGAAAACCTCCGGCGGCGCGCGCTGGAATTACCTGGCAGCTTGGGGCTATGCGCTGCAAAAGCACCCCGGGGATGAGAGCGCGGCGCGCAGCTTCGTGGCGCGGCTCTACCGCAACGTCCCCGTGCTGGACTCCGGCGCCCGCGGCTCCACCACCACCTTCGTGCAGCGCGGCATCGGCGATGTGCTCTTGAGCTGGGAAAGCGAAGCCTTCCAGGCCATCGCCGAACTCGGCGCGGACCGGATCGAGATGGTTGCGCCCTCCTCGAGCATCCTGACCGAACCCCCTGTCGCCGTGGTGGACCGGGTGGCCGAACGGCGCGGCGCCGCCGAGGTGGCGGCCGCGTATCTCGAGTACTTGTACTCGGACGAAGGACAGCGGATCGCCGCCCGGCACTACTACCGGCCGCGGAATCCGCGGGCCGCTTCCGAAGCGCCGGTGCGCTTCCCGCAGCTCCGGCTCTTCCGCGTAGGAGAGATCTTCGGGGACTGGCGAAAGGCTCACCAGACGCACTTCGCCGCGGGAGGGACATTCGATCAGATCTACCAGCGGGGGACATGAGGCGTGAGATTCAAGCGCTCCAGCATTCTGCCCGGCTTCTGGCCGGCCTTTGCCTTCGCTCTCTCATATCTGAGCCTGCTGGTGCTGATTCCGCTTAGCTCGGTGGCGCTGACCACGGCCTCGGAAGGATGGGGCCGGGCCTGGCGGATCATCACCGCCCCGCAAGTGCTGGCTTCCTTGCGGCTGAGTTTCGGCGCCTCGCTGGCGGCTGCGCTGATCAATTCGGTTTTCGGCTTCCTGGTGGCTTGGGTGCTGGCGCGGTACCAGTTTCCGGGCAAACGGCTGGTGGATGCCCTGGTGGATCTGCCCTTCGCGCTTCCAACGGCTGTGGCCGGCATCACGCTGGCGGCCCTGTACTCGGAAACAGGTTGGATTGGGAGCGTTTTCGCGCAGGCCGGGATCCGTGTGGCTTACACGCCGCTGGGCGTGCTGGTGGCGCTGACCTTCATCGGGCTTCCCTTTGTCGTCCGCAGCGTTCAGCCGGTGCTGGAGGACATCGAGCAGGAAGCCGAAGAAGCGGCTGCCAGTCTCGGGGCCGGCCGCGGTCAAACCTTCCGGCTGGTTCTGTTCCCGCTGGCCCGCCCGGCGCTGCTGACCGGTTTCGCCCTGGCCTTTGCCCGCGGGCTGGGTGAATACGGCTCGGTCGTCTTCATTTCGGGCAACATCCCCCTGCGGACCGAGATCACCCCGCTTTTGATCATCACCCGGCTTGAGCAATACGACTACGCCGGGGCGGCCGCCATTGCGCTGGTCATGCTGGCGGCCTCGTTGGTGCTTTTATTCGCCATCAATCTGCTTCAATGGCGCACCCGTCGGGCGATGGAGGCGCCCGGGCTATGAGCGCGCGGCGGGTTTGCCAGGACCCTCCTCTGCTGCGCTGGGGTCTGACTCTGCTCGCTGTGGGATACTTGGTCCTATTCATCGTCTTGCCCCTGGTGACGCTGTTTGCCGGCGCCTTGAGCAAGGGCTGGCGCGCGTACGGGGCGGCCATCTTCCACCCAGACACGCTCGACGCCGTTCGCCTCACGCTGTTGGCCGCGGGCATCGCGGTGCCGCTCAATGCTCTGTTCGGGCTGGCGGCCGCTTGGGCGATCGCCCGGTTTGAATTCCGGGGCAAGAACCTTCTCATCACCCTGATCGATCTGCCTCTGGCCGTCTCCCCGGTCGTGGCTGGCCTGATCTTCGTTTTGGTTTTTGGGGCGCACGGTTGGTTGGGCCCCTGGCTGGCGGATCGCGGCTGGCAAATCATCTTCGCCGTGCCCGGAATCGTGATCGCCACGCTCTTTGTCACTGTGCCCTACGTGGCCCGCGAGCTGATTCCGCTGATGCAAGCGCAGGGCGCTGAAGAAGAGGAGGCGGCCCTGGTGCTGGGCGCAGGCGGCTGGCGGATCTTTTTCCGCATCACGCTGCCGAACATCCAGTGGAGCCTCCTCTATGGGGTGGTGCTCTGCACGGCGCGGGCTCTGGGCGAGTTCGGCGCGGTGTCGGTTGTCTCGGGCCACATCCGCGGCGAAACCAATACCCTGCCGCTGCATGTCGAGATCCTGTACAACGAGTACCGCTTTACCGCCGCCTTCGCCGTGGCCAGCCTGCTGTCGGCCCTGGCTTTGGTGACGCTGGTGGTCAAGCGCCTGCTCGAGGGGAAGAAGGAGCCGCGGTACAAGGCACAGGCGGCGCAGCCGTTCGGGGAGGCTTAGCGTGGGGATCGAGGTTCGGCGAATCCGCAAAAGTTTCGGCGAGTTTGCCGCCCTTCGGGACGTCAGTCTCGAGGTCAAGGATGGGGAGCTGGTGGCTCTGCTGGGTCCGTCCGGTTCCGGCAAGACGACGCTGCTGCGCATCATCGCGGGGTTGGAGGCCCCCGACCCCTCCGATCACAGCGCCGTGCTGATCGACGGTCAGGACGTCACCCGCGTAGAGGCGGGAGTGCGCCGCGTCGGTTTCGTTTTCCAGCATTACGCCTTGTTCCGGAACATGACCGTGTTCGAGAACATCGCCTTCGGCCTCCGCGTGCGGCCGCGCAAGACCCGGCCCAGCCCAGAGGAGATCCGGCGCCGCGTCAGCGAGCTGCTCCATTTGATTCACCTGGAGAGCCTCGCCGACCGGTACCCATGGCAGCTTTCCGGCGGCCAAAGGCAGCGGGTGGCTTTGGCCCGGGCGCTGGCCATCGAGCCCCGCGTGTTGCTGCTCGATGAGCCCTTCGGGGCGCTGGACGCCAAAGTGCGGCAAGGCCTGCGGCGCTGGCTGCGGAAGATGCACGACGAGGTGCATGTCACCAGCCTGTTCGTGACTCACGATCAGGAGGAAGCGCTTGAGGTGGCCGACCGCATCGTGGTGATGAACGAGGGCCGCATCGAGCAGGTCGGCACGCCCGACGAGGTTTTCCACCATCCCGCCAGCGAGTTCGTGATGGACTTCTTGGGCAACGTGAATCTGTTTCGCGGCCGGGTTGAAAACGGAAAAGCGGTCTTCGGCTCGCTGGTCCTGGATGCGCCGGGCGGTTCCGCCTCGGAGGGTCAGGCGGCGCGGCTGCTGGTGCGGCCCCACGAGCTGGAGATCCATCCCCACAGCGAGGGCCGGCAGGGTTTGCGGGCCCGTGTTCTTCGCGTGCATTCCGCCGGGCCGCTGGTCCGGGTGGAGTTGGAGGCGGAAACCGGGGAAGCTCTCAGCGTGGAGATGACCCATGACCGGTTCCGCCAGACGCCGGTCGCCCGCAACGACCACGTCTATGTGAGCTTGCGCGAGGCCCGCCTGTTCCTGGACGACTACAGCATTTGAGGCAAGGCGGCGGTCCCGAGAGGGCCTTCAGCGGAGGTTGAACTTCTTCATCTTGTAGCGGAGGGTGTCGCGGGTGATTTTGAGCAACCGCGCGGCCTGGGTCTGGTTGTGATTGGTCTTCTCCAAGGCCCGCATGATGAGCGCCTTCTCGTTCTCTTCCAAAGACAGTCCGTCGTCGGGAATCACCGGCGGCGAGGGCGCGGCCGCCGGCGGCCGGCCGCTGGCCTGACTGATCGAGATGGGGAGGCTGGCCGTCGTGATGCGGCTGGTTTCCTCAAGAATCATGGCCCGCTCGATGGCGTTGCGCAGCTCCCGGACGTTGCCCGGCCAGTCGTGGGCCATCAGCAGCTTTTCCGCCTCCGGCGTCACTCCCTCAATGTGCCGCTTGAACTTGTTGTTGTAATGCTCGATGAAGAACGAAACCAGAGGCATGATGTCCTCGGGCCGTTCCCGGAGCGGGGGAATGGCGATGTGGATCACGTTCAGCCGGAAGTACAGGTCCTGGCGGAACGCGCCTTCCTTTACCGCCTCCCGCAGGTTCTTGTTGGTGGCGGCCACCACCCGCAGATCGAGCTGGATGTCTTTGAGTCCGCCCAGGCGCCGGAAGCTCTGCTCCTCCAGGACCCGCAGCAGTTTGGCCTGGAGCATCAGCGGGATCTCGCCGATTTCGTCCAAAAACAATGTGCCCTTGTCGGCCAGCTCGAAGATGCCGCGCTTCTGGGCGCGGGCGTCGGTGAAGGCCCCCTTCTCATAGCCGAACAGCTCGCTTTCGAGAAGGGTCTCGGGAATGGCGGCGCAATTGATGGCGATGAATGGCTCGGCCTGACGCAGGCTCTGATAGTGAAGCGTCTTGGCGATCAGGTCCTTGCCCGTTCCGTTTTCCCCCTCGAGCAGGATCGTGGTGGCCTCGCTGGCCGCCACCCGCCGCACGAAGTTCATCACCTCGCGCATGCTGGGCGACTCGGCGATCACCTCGCGCTTCTGCGCCGCGGTTTCTTCCGTGACGTCCTTGATGGTGACCACCGCGCCGGTCACCTCCCCTGAGCGGTTATGGACCTGCCGGGTCCGGATCACGGCCAGGCGTTCCCGCCCATTGTCGGTGTGCAGCCGCAGGGTGGTGTTGGAAGTGGGAGGCATCTCTGAGATGCCGGCCAAGAGTCCGCAGCCCGGCTCGCACTCGGCGCAGCGGAAAACCTCGCGGCACTCCTTGCCGACCATCTCCTCGGCCGGGATGCCGAACAGCTTCTCGGCCGCCGCGTTGGCCCCCGTGATGATGTAGTTCTTGTCGTAAAGAAGGATCGCGTCGGAGAGTTGGTCGAAGACGGCTTCAAATACGCTGGAGTCCTGCCACTGTGGTGCGAGCCTGGCCATCCCCTCGGATCCGCTTAAACCACAGTATAGCAGTTTACGACCGGGGTGTGTGAAATCACGCAGCACCCGCACTCGGCGCAAGGCGGTCCGCCGGCGAGCCGCCAGCCTGGGTCAGTTGACACACTCCGGCGCCCGGCGTGGGGGATTTACCCCTTTATTTTGAACAGATAGAGCAATTCCAGCGGCTTGGGTGGCTGAAACGGAATGGTCTTAGGATTGCACAATGAGTTGGGGACTTGACCGGAGGCAGGGCAGGGGAAGCCTGCGAGCCGGGCACGAACCCATGGAGACCGTTCAACTCGCCATTTCGAATAAGGCGTACGCCACCGCGCTGCGGGATCTTTTGGCCCGGAATCCGGGCTGGAAGATCCTGATGGCCGATACGCCCGATCTGCGTTTGGAAGGGATCATCGTGGTGGACTCCGAGGCCCTGGACCGCTTGCCTACGTCCATCGCCAAGCCGGAGCGGATCGTGTTAATCACCCAGAAAGACGCCCCCCATCTGGCCAAAGCTTGGGAGGCGGGCATCGTCTCGGTGGTTTATGACAACGAGCCGGTCAACACGGCGCTGCTGGCGGTCATGGCGGCGAGGCTGCGGCTTTCCAAAGGGGCTCGTCCGGATGGCGGCGGCAGGTCGAGTCCCGCGGCGAATAATGATAAGGTAGACCAAGACGCGCATCACAAACAGGAGTAAACGACCGTGAATCTTTATCCTTTCGCCATTGGATGGGCTGCTCTGTTGATCGTAGTTCTCGTGCTGGCCTTCTACCGCAACCGGCTGGCGCGGGCAGAGGACGACATTCCCCACATCTCCGAACCCGAGGCCGAGGTGTATGCCAGCCGGCAGATCGCCATCGCCAGGAAGCTTGAGAAGGTGGAGTTCTGGGGAAAACTGCTGACGGTTTTGCTGATCCTCTACGGGCTGGCTTTGGCCGGGGCCTTCTCTTACCGGGCTTGGGTGGAATCCTCCCGGATCTCTTCCTGAGGAGCCAGTGGGACCGGCGGGGCGGCAATAGGGGGATGAACGTGTATCTTACGGGGTTTGGACGGGTTGATCTGCGCCGGGGCGCGATGCGGTTGGCCTTGGCGTGGCTGGCGGCCGCAGCGGCTTGGGGGCAGGCCGGAGTCCCGTGTTCTTCGTGTCACGAGGAGCAGGCCAAGACCCTGCCCTCCAGCACGCACGCGGCTCTGGATTGTGCGGCCTGCCATCTCAAGCATGAAACTTTTCCTCACCCGGCGGGTGTGCCCAAGCCGGAGTGCGCGCAGTGCCACTCCCGGGTGGCGCAGGACGAGGCGTTGGGCGTCCATGGTCAGGCCCGCCGCGCCGGCAATGCCGCCGCGCCGGACTGCACGGTCTGTCACGGCGATGTCCACCAGACCCTGAGGCCTTCCTCCCAGCAGTTCCGTTCCTCCGTGCCGCAGACTTGCGGGATGTGCCATTCGGACATCGCCGGGCAATATCAGGCCAGCGTGCACGGCAAGGCTCTTCAGGCCGGGAATTTGAACGCGCCCCTTTGCACCGACTGTCACGGCGAGCACGCCATCCTGCCCCACCGCCAGACCGCCTCGCCGGTTCACCCCAGCCACATTCGCGAGACCTGCGGCCGCTGCCACGGCGATCTCCGGCTCTCGCGCCGTTTCGGACTGCCCTCGAATGTGGTCGTTTCCTTTGACGCCTCCTTCCACGGGCTGGCCTCCCGCGCCGGCTCGCAGACGGTGGCCAACTGCGCCAGTTGCCATGGCTACCACAACATTCTCCCGTCTTCGGATCCGGCCTCCAGCATCCACCCCAAGAACCTGCCCGAGACTTGCGGCAAGTGCCATCCCGGCGCCGGAACGCGCTTCTCGTTGGGGCCCATTCACTGGCAGGCGGGCAACCGGGAGCCGGCCGGCGTGGCCTGGATCCGGCGGCTTTATCTCGGCCTGATTCCTCTGGTGGTCGGCCTGATGCTCTTGCACAATCTGGTGGACTGGTTCCGCAAGCTGTACCGCTGGAGGATCCGCCCGGATGCCGAGGCTCTGCGCCTGGCGGGCGTCATGCGGCTGGCTCGGGCGGCGGCGCGCGGCGGGGAAATCCGCATGTACCCGCTCGAGCGTGTCCAACACATCTTGTTGATGGTCTCCTTCATGGTCTTGGTCTGGACGGGCTTCGCCTTGAAGTATCCCGATCAATGGTGGGCCCGGCCGCTGCTGATCTGGGAGCACGTGTTCCCGGTGCGGGGTACCATCCACCGGGTCGCCGGCGGAGTGATGATCGGCGTGGCCCTGATGCATCTCTTCACGCTTGTCTTCAGCCGGCGGCTGCGCGAGCACTGGCTGGAGCTGCGGCCGCGGGCCGGCGACGCCACCGAGGGCATCCTGAACCTCGCCTGGTTGCTCGGCCTGCGCAAGACCAAGCCGCGGCTGAGCGCCCACGGCTACGTCGAGAAAGCGGAATACTGGGCCGTGGTCTGGGGCACGGCGATCATGGCCATTACGGGAATCGCGCTCTGGGCGGTCAACCTCACCTTGCGCTGGCTCCCCAAGAGTTGGCTGGATGTGGCCACCGCCATCCATTTCTATGAAGCCGTGCTCGCCACGCTCTCCATCCTCGTCTGGCACTTCTATTTCGTGATCTTCGATCCGGAGGTCTATCCCATGGACAGCGCCTGGCTGACCGGCCGCAGCGTCCGGCTCCGGGAAGCGCACCCGCACCCGCAACGGACGCACAACCCTTCGGGAGAGGAACATGAGCAGTAACGGCCCATCTCGGAGCCGGCTGCACGGCTGGTTTTCACCCCTGGTGCACCTGTCCAACAACCCGCTGAGCCTGGCGGGGGTGGTCATGGTCACGACCGCCGCGGTTTTTTGGCTCTTCGTGCTGCCCGTGAGCCTCCGGTCCGAGGTCGACAACCCCTACATGGGCATTCTCGTCTTCTTGGCCCTGCCGGGGTTGTTTTTTCTCGGGCTGCTGCTGATCCCACTCGGCATCTTTTTGCGCTTCCGTGGCGAGCGGCGGCGTCACACCTATCCGGCGGAGTTCCCGCCGTTGAACTTTCATAACCCCGACTTCCGCCGCCTGGCAGCCTTCATCGCGGCCGCCACGGTGGTCAACATCATCATCGGAGCGCAGACCAGCTACAGCGCCGTCACCTATATGGACAGCGTCACCTTTTGCGGCCAGACCTGCCACACGGTGATGGAACCGGAGTTCGCCGCCTACCAGAATTCACCGCACTCGCGCGTGGAGTGCGTCAAGTGCCACATCGGCCCGGGCGCAAGCTGGTTCGTGCGCAGCAAGCTCTCCGGCGTCTGGCAGGTCTTTGCGGTCACCTTCAATACCTATGACCGGCCGATTCCCACCCCCGTGCGCAATCTGCGTCCTGCTCGGGAGACTTGCGAGACCTGCCACTGGCCGCAGAAGTTCGGGGCGGACCGGCTGCGGATCATCGACCATTACGCGGAAGATGAAGCCAACACGCGCACGCGCACGGTGCTGCTGATGCGGATCGGCGGCGGATCCAAGCGCGGGCCTGGCATTCACGGCATGCATCTGGATCCGGGTGTGGTGATCCGTTATGCTCATTCCGACGAATCGCGCCAGACGATCCCCTGGGTGGAGTACCGGGATAGCTCGGGCAAGGTGACCGAATACTTCGCCGAGGGCGTCACGCGGGAGCAAATCAAAAACCTGCCGGTGCGGGAGATGGACTGCATGGATTGCCACAACCGGCCCACGCACGCCTTCTCGCTGCCGGAGCGGTCCGTGGATGAAGCCATCTCGGCCGGCGATATTCCGCCATCGCTGCCTTACGTCCGCAAGAAGGCGGTGGAGCTTCTCAGGGCGGAGTATCCGAGCAGCCAGCAGGCGGAAGCCTCCATCCGCAGCCAGCTCGAGCGCTTTTACCGGGAACAGTACCCGGCGTTATCCGAGACCCGCAAGGCGGAAATCGAGCGCGCCGCCGCCGGCATCGTGGCCATCTACCGCCGCAACGTATTCCCGGCGATGAAGGTGCAATGGGGCACCTACCCGAATAACATTGGGCATACGGATTTTCCGGGTTGCTTCCGCTGCCACGACGATCAACACAAGAGCGGCGATGGCGCAGTGGTCCGCCAAGATTGCAGCAGTTGTCATCAGATCCTGGCCATGGGCGAGGAGGCGCCGAAGATTCTGGCGGATCTCGGACTGGAGCCGGCGCCCCAGCAATAAGCCGGCGCAACTTGCTAGTCTGTTGGGCGGAGGAAGGTTGCCATGCCTGCCATGTCGAAGATCCTGCTGCCAGTTGACTTTTCGGGACGTTGCCGGGGGGCAGCCCGCTACGCCGAGGCTCTGGCGCAGCGCTTCGGCTCCGAAGTCACCGTGCTGCATGTTTTGCCGCCTCCGCATTACGAATTCAGCGTGCTTGAGGTGGGCGGCTCGGTGCTCAACGAGCTGTACGCGGCCCGCATGCGGCAAGCGCAAAGCGACCTGGATGCCGTCTTGCAGGAGGAGCTGGCGGGCGTCCGCGTCAAGCGGGTTCTGCTGGAGGGAGATCCGGCCCGCAAGATCGTCGAATACGCCGAAAAAGAGCAAGTGGATCTCATCGTGATGCCGACCCACGGATACGGGCCGTTCCGCCGGTTCATTCTCGGCTCCGTCACGGCCAAGGTTCTGCACGACGCGGACCGTCCCGTGTGGACCGGTGTACATCTGGAGGAAGCCCCTCCCCTGGAGCGGATCACCTTCCGCAACGTGCTGGTGGCGGTGGACCTCAGCCCGCAGGCCGTGGAACCGCTGAGTTGGGCGGCGTGGCTCGCCTCGGCCTGCGACGCCCGGCTGTGGATCGTCCACGCGACGCCTTCCCTGGAGGGCCGGGCGGGCGAATACTTCGATCCGGACTGGCGGATCCACTTGGCGGACCAGGCCCGCGCGGAGATTGCGAAGCTCCAGGAGCAAGCCGGCTCGAAGGCGGAAGTGCTCGTCGAAGACGGCGATGCGCCCCGGGTGGTCTGTTCAGTCGCCAAACGCCTCGGCGCGGACGTGCTGGTGATCGGCCGCGGCTCGGCGGCCGGAGTCTTCGGCCGCTTACGCACGAACGCTTACGCCATCATCCGCCAGTCGCCCTGCCCCGTGGTGAGCGTCTGACGCTTGGCCGATCGCAGGCCTACCGCCAAAGATCCTCGAACGATCTGGGGCCGCTTGTTGTAAGCTGGCGGGCATGGACCGAAGGACCGCTATTCTCACCGGATTAGGGCTGGCCGCCGGAACGCGCCTCGCTCGTAGCGCCGCCTCACGTCCGCGCAATGTGATCTTCATCCTGACCGACGACCACCGCTACGACGCCATGGGCTTCCTGAAGGGGCAGAAGTGGCTCCAGACTCCTCACATGGACGCCATGGCACGGGACGGGGTCCACTTTAAGAATGCTTTTGTTACGACCGCTCTCTGCTCGCCGAGCCGAGCCACGATCCTCACCGGCGTCTACGCCCACCGCCATAAGATCGTGGACAACAACACGCCCATCCCGCCCGGGACCACGTTTTTCCCTCAGTATTTGCAGAAGGCCGGATACAAGACCGGCTTCTTCGGCAAATGGCACATGGGCAACGTCAGCGATGACCCGCAGCCGGGCTTCGACCGCTGGGTCAGCTTCCTGGGACAGGGAACTTACTTGCCCAGCAAGAACGGCCTGAACGTGGACGGCAAACGGGTCCCGCAGAAGGGCTACATCACCGACGAACTCACCGGCTACGCGCTGGACTGGCTCAAGCAACTCCGGCGTGATCAGCCCTACTTCCTGTACCTGTCCCATAAGGCGGTGCACTCGGAGTTCATTCCGGCGGAGCGTCACAAAGGGCATTACGCCAAAGAAGTCTTCGAGTACCCGGCGACCATGGCCGCTTCCGGCCCAATGGCCCGCGGGCGGCCGATGTGGGTCCAGAACCAGCGCAATAGCTGGCACGGAGTGGATTTCCCCTACCATTCCGATCTGGACATCGCCGAATACTACAAGCGCTATGCCGAAACGCTCTTGGCGGTGGATGAAAGCCTGGGGCGGGTGATGGAGGCGCTGCGCGAAAGGGGCGAGCTGGATTCCACGCTGGTGATCTACATGGGCGACAATGGGTTCGCCTTCGGCGAGCACGGGCTGATCGACAAGCGCACGGCTTACGAAGAGTCCATGCGCGTGCCCATGCTGGCGCGGTGCCCGGAACTATTCGGCCGCGGAAAGACGGTGGAGGCCATGGTGGCCAACCTGGACATCATGCCCACGGTGCTGGACGCCGCGGGCTTGACTCCGCCGCCAGGACTGGACGGCGCAAGCTTGCTGCCGCTGGTGCGGGGAGACGCTTCCGGCTGGCGCAAGGAACTCCTTTATGAGTATTACTGGGAGCGGAACTTTCCCCAAACGCCCACGATCCACGCCTTGCGCACTGGCCGCTATAAATACATCCGGGTGCACGGCCTGTGGGACATCGATGAGTTATACGACTTGCAATCCGACCCGCTCGAATCCAATAACCTGATCTTCAGCAAAGAACACGCCCCCGTGGTCCGCTCCATGAACCAGCGCCTGTTCGAGATTCTGGAGCAAACCGGCGGCATGCAGATTCCGCTCTACCCGGACCGGGGCGGCCAGTCCAACCTGCGCAGGAAGACGGGCCCCAAGGCCGCGGATTTCCCGCCGGAGCTGCTTCGCTGAAGTGGGACCAGAGATGGAGCCGGCAGGGAGCGAAGTCGTGTCAGCCCAGGTGCAGTCCCCCCCGGAAGTGGCTCTCTGCTGTTCGCGCTATTCTATCGGTCATATGGGGTGCGGCGCTTCCGTTCGGCAACCAGCCGGCGCGGCTTGCGCCTATCGAAGAGGAGGAAATGGACGATGAAGCGTTGTCTTGTGTTCGCCTTACTAGGCGCTGCGGTGATCGGGGCTCAGGAACAGCAGCCTCCCTCCCAGGCGGAGCCCGCTCCGCCGGCCCCGGCGGCGGTCAAGGCCCAGGAACCGGCTGCGCCGCGGCCCTACGAGAAGGTGATCACCTCGGAAGCCAGGACCCGCAAGGGCGTCTTCACAGTCCACCAGTTGCGGGACCGGCTGTACTACGAGATCCCCAACAGCGAGTTCGGGCGCGAGTTCTTGTGGGTTGTGACCCTTTCGAAGACGACCCTGGGCGCAGGCTACGGCGGCACGGCGGTCGCCAACCGCGTGGTCCGCTGGGAGCGGCGCGACCGCCGGGTGCTGCTGCGCAGCGTTTCCTATGAGATCGTGGCCGACGAGAAGGAGCCGATCTCGCGCGCCGTGCGAGCCGCCAACAACGAGTCGATCCTGATGGCGTTCAACATCGAGGCGGTCGGCAAGGACGACGCTCCGGTCATCGACGTCACGCGCCTGTTCACCACCGAGGTGGCTGAATTCAGCCCGCGCCGCATCCTGGGCGCCCGCGGCTTTGACGCCTCGCGTTCCTTCATCGAGCGCGTCGCGGCCTTTCCGGAAAACATCAACGTCGAGGCCACGCAAACCTTTACGATTCCGCTGGACGCCGCGCCGGCTGGTCCGCCCACTCCGGCCCCGTCCCAGCCGGGCGCGGGCCGGATGCGGCAGAACACGGGCACCGTCGTGTTGCACCACAGCATGGTGCGCCTTCCGGAAAAGCCCATGATGCCCCGGCTGGCCGACGAACGCTTGGGCTACTTCTCCATCCGCCGCTACGACTACGGGGCCAACGAACACCGCGCAACCGAGCGCCGCTACATCGTGCGCTGGCGGCTGGAGAAGAAGGATCCCACCGCGGCAGTGAGCGAGCCGGTGAAGCCGATCGTCTACTACGTCGACCCGGCGACGCCCGCCAAGTGGGTGCCCTACGTCAAGAAAGGCATTGAGGCATGGCAGCCGGCCTTTGAAGAGGCGGGTTTCCGGCGCGCCATTATCGCCAAGGAGGCGCCTTCCCCCGAGGAGGATCCGGACTGGAGCCCCGAGGACGCCCGCTACTCGGTGGTCCGCTGGTTGCCCTCCACCACCCGCAACGCCATGGGCCCCAATATTCACGACCCGCGCAGCGGCGAGATCCTCGACGCCGACATCCAGGTCTACCACAACGTTCTGGAGCTGTTGCGCGATTGGTATTTCTCACAGGTCGGCCCGCTCGACCCCCGCGCCGCAAAGCTGCCCCTGCCGGACGAGCTGATGGGAGAGCTGATCGCCTACGTCATCACCCATGAGGTGGGCCACACGCTGGGGCTGCCCCATAACTTCAAGGCCAGCTCGACTTATCCCATCGAAAAGATCCGGGACCCGGAATGGCTGCGCACCATGGGCCATACGCCGACGCTCATGGATTACTGCCGTTTCAACTACGTGGCGCAGCCCGAAGACAAGATTCCACCCGAGCTCCTGATTCCGCGCATCGGCCCCTACGACAAGTTCTCCATCATGTGGGGCTACAAGCCGATTCCGGGCGCCGCGACGCCCGAGGATGAGAAGAAGACCTTGAACGAATGGCTGAAGGTTCAGGAAACGACGCCCTGGCTGCGCTTCTCCACAGCTCGCGCGGAGGGCGCAGACCCCGGAGAGAACACCGAGGCGGTCGGCGATTCGGATCCGGTGCAAGCCACGACGCTCGGCACGAAGAACATCCGCCGGGCTCTGGACATGCTCCTGACGGCGGTGCCCAAAGAAGGCGAGGACTACGAAGAGTTAGGAGTCGTGTATGCCGCGGTGCTCGGCCAGTGGAGCCGCGAGCTGGGGCATGTGGCGGCTCTGGTAGGGGGATTCGACTCGCAGAACCGGGTGGGCGGACAGCCGGGCGTAGCGTTTACGCCAGTGTCCCGCGCGCGGCAGAAGGCAGCCGTGGAGTACTTAAACAAGGCCGTGTTCGCTACGCCGGAGTGGATTGTTCGGCCGGAGATCATCCGCAGAATCGAGCCAACGGGCGCTCTGAACCGGGTGCTGACGTTGCAGCGGTCGGTGCTGACCTCGCTGCTGGCTCCCGCTCGGCTGACGCGCTTGCAGGAGCAGCAGGCGCTCGACGGAAACGTGGCCTACCGGCCCGTCGAGTTCCTGGCGGACCTGCGCCAGGGGATCTTCACCGAGCTAAACTCGGCCTCGCCAGTGATCGACCCATATCGTAGAAACTTGCAGCGCGCCTATCTCGATATGCTCGACGAGCGCCTGAATCCGCGCAGTGGAAACGCTCCCAGCGACGATACCCGGGCGCTATTCCGCGGCGAGTTGCGGGCCATTGATTCGTGGATTGCCGGGAGGATCGCCGCCGCCACGGACCGTACCACTCAGTTCCATCTGAGAGACATGAGGGACCGGATCGCCCAGATTCTGGATCCGAAGTTTGTGCGGCCGGCTGGTGCGGGCACTCCCGCGCCCGCGGCTCAGAGCCTGGAAGAGGAAGAAGAAACCTGCTGGCCGGATTTGGGCCGCGAGTTCCTCCCGCACGCGCACTAAGTTTCTAGCCGGCCGTTGGCGTGGAGCACGCGGTCTTGCGTGCCACACCGGATGTTCGCGTGGAGCAAGCAGTCTTGCTTGCCACACCGGCAATTCTCGTGGAGCAAGCCGCCAGGTTTGCTATACCGGCGATTCTCGTGGAGCAAGCCGCCAGGCTTGCCATGCCGGCGATTCTCGTGGAGCAAGCCGCCAGGCTTGCCATGCCGGCGGTCGCGCCGGCAGAGCCACACAATCCCGAACGGTACGGAAGTCGAACGCCATCCGCCGCCAAGACTGGCGGCCTGGCCCGCAGGACTGCGCGCTCCACCTGAAGCCGCCGCCGCAAAGTGGAGCAAGCCGCCAGGCTTGCCATGCCGGCGGTCACGCCGGCAGAGCGACATACTCCCGAGCAGCACGGACTCCCCAAGAACCCTCCGCCGCCAAGACTGGCGGCGTGGCACGCAGGACTGCGCGCTCCACCTCAACCAGCCGCGCCGTGTAGGGGCGGACCAGCGTGTCCGCCCCCCTCTCTTCCCATGTCCGTGTCCTCCGTGGTTTGTTTTTCTCCGTGTTCTCCGTGTTCTCTGTGGTTTGCTTTTTTTGCGTGTCCTCCGTGTCCTCTGTGGTTTGCCTTCTCCGTGCCCTCCCCACCCCCAGTCACAACCTTCCCCAAATCTTTTTCCCTTTCCTTTTCAACCACTTGCCCACTCGCCCT
>Ga0078972_1004815_pt1 | contig 35816 bp, 27 predicted proteins | sample YelNatPaOPGAMG01_FD_67568 | JGI IMG/M metagenome (GOLD analysis project Ga0078972, IMG submission 67568) | Hot spring thermophilic microbial communities from Obsidian Pool, Yellowstone National Park, USA - OP-RAMG-01 (SPADES assembly) (version 2) | ecosystem: Environmental > Aquatic > Thermal...
GCTAGGATGACTTCTGCCGGTGTTCACCGGCCTCCAATAACGAAGGGGCTGTGGCGCAGTTGGGAGCGCGCAAGACTGGCAGTCTTGAGGTCACGGGTTCGACCCCCGTCAGCTCCACCATTTTTCACAAGCACTGAAGAGATTCCCTTCCTTCATGGTTTCATCCCGTTCTACACATCTTCACCATTCGGTGGACCTTTCCATCTCCTCCTTTACCGTGACGTGTTGCTTATCCGGTTAGTCCGGAAATTTCTTCTGAGCCCCCCTTCGCGAAGAGTGTCACAGATGGGGACTGCCCCTTCCATATCCACCTGGAAAAATGACAGAACCTCCCTCTTGACCGGGACAAATCACATGGATAAATGAATAAATGACATGGTATCGGTATGGAATGCACAACTTTGTGGATAACGAAAGATTTTGTTTTTCGAACTGATTCGGCGTGAGCCATCCGCTCTTTTTTGATTCCCTCCTTTGGTCGGGATAAGATCAGGCTTAGGACTTTACGAATGCTCCCCTCTTCAAGGGGCTGACTGCAGGAGGATCAGTTGGGCGTTTCAACTGTGACCATAACAGTATGGCTCCTGTTCTTTGTCGTTCTGGTGTCCGCGATAAGCAAACGCTGGGAACTCCCACAGCCGCTTCTCTTGCTTGTCACAGGAATTTCTCTGAGCTTTAGTCCGGCCTTTAAGAACTTTCATCTCGATTCCGTCACTTTTTTTGCCCTTTTCATCCCCCCGCTCCTTTTTGTAGAAGGTTGGAGAATCCCTAAAAGGGAACTCTTCAGAAACCGGTACAGTGTCATCTTTCTGGGCTTCGGCCTTGTCTTTGCCACCGTAGCTGCCGTGGGGTACGCCGTCCACTGGCTCATTCCCACGATTCCTTTGGCCGCAGCCTTCGCCCTGGGAGCCGTCATTTCGCCCACGGACACGGTATCCCTCTCCTCGGTTCTCGATCGGGTGGCCCTTCCGAAAAGACTGATCTATATTCTGGGAGGGGAAAGTCTCATCAATGACGCGGCTGGGCTTGTCTCCTTCAAATTCGCTCTGGCGGCTGTCGCCATGGGAGGTTTTTCCTGGCCGAATGCTGCGAAAAGCTTTCTTTGGATCGCGCTGGGAGGAATCATTGTCGGCCTTGCGATCAGCTATAATGTTCAGTGGCTGAAGAGAGTTCTGACAGGGAACGGAATCGAAGACCCCACCATCCAGACCTCGATCTCCCTGATCACTCCGTATTTCGCCTACATGGCGGGTGAAGCGCTCTCCGTTTCTGGGATCCTCGCTGTGGTGACGGCCGGCCTTCTTTCGGGAACATACGATGCCAGGGATCTTTCCGGATCCCTCAGAATCTATGCTTCGAATGTCTGGTATATGCTGACCTTCGTTCTGGAAGGTTTTGTCTTTCTCATGCTCGGTCTCCAACTGACCCGGGTCTTTTCGGATATCTCTTCCATCGATCCTCTCCGTCTTGCCGGATATGGCCTTTTTGTTTTCCTGGCGGCTCTTTTGATCCGGATGTTATGGATCTTTCCTTTTTCCCGGATCTCGTGGTTCCTTAACCGCCTCCACGACAGAAATCTGACGCTGCCTTCCTGGGGTTCCGTTTTTCTTGCAGGCTGGCTGGGAGTTCGGGGGGCGGTAACGCTGGCGGCGGCCCTTTCCATCCCGGTGTCTCTCCATGGACAGCCCTTTCCCGGTCGAGATCTGATCATCTTTCTTTCAGGGACAGTCATCCTTTTTTCGATGGTGACACCCATACTGACCTTAAGGCCTCTCACCCGCTGGTTCGCCGTCGCAGACGACAGGACGGAGGAAACCGAAGAGCGAATGGCCCGCATCGAGGCCAACAAAGGAGCGAAAGACTATCTTGAAAATATGGTAAAGAAGGAAAACTCTTCGATCCGGAAAGAGATTATTTCACGGCTGTTGGTGGAATACGAATTGAGGCTCACGGAGCTCGAAGAGGAAAAATCCGGAGCGGAAAATGTCCGGAAGATGCTCGAGGAAGATGAGGGGATCCGTTTGGGGGCCATCGCCCAGGAAAAGACGGTTCTCCACCAGTTGAGATCGGCCCGGAAGATCGACGACCAGACTTTGAGGAAGATTCTCCTTGATCTCGATTTCGTCGAAGCGTCCCTGTCCCGGCAAAGAAAGCCCTGATTGCCGCTTTCACGCCTTGACCCCGATTGTCTATGAAGGAGGCGGAAGAACCATAAAACATACGCCATAAGATTTGTATTCTTGAGGTCACGGGTTGGCTCCCCGTCAGCTCCAACATTTTTTCCTGAACTCAATAATTTATTCTTTCAATCCGTCACTCAAATCCAACAGTACCGGACCCCAAGAATTTGAAACCTTACCTATGGCCTTCCCTCCCTGTCTCACGGCTCTTTGGGGAAGGGTGATTTTCCCCAAGGCCGGATTTCAGATTCGTTAGGCCAAATTCCATCATTAAAGGTCATCATCCTCCCCTTCATTTTCTATTGGCTCAGGACCCGTTCGATCCGCCTGTCAGGAATAAGCCAGAGCAAGGCCACAAGGACATAAAGGGAAATCGCACCCCATCGTGACCAAAGCGCCAGGAAAATGGCCACAAGGTAGACCAAAGGAGACATCCGCCCCTTCCAGTCCTTTCCGATGGCCTTTTTGAGAAGGGAGGAAGGACCCTGGACCGCGATGATCCGTCCCTGGAGAACCATGTAGGAGATCGCAGCCATCAACAGGACGCCCCCATAGAGAGCCGTCGGAATCCGAGCGAAGTGGGTCATGTTCATCCAATGTGTGGCAAAGGGAATGAGCGAGAGCCAGAAAAGGAGATGGAGGTTCGCCCAGAGGATTCCTCCCCTCACGTTCTCGACGGTGTGGAGCATGTGGTGATGGTTGTTCCAGTAGATGCCAAGGTAGATAAAGCTCAGGACATAACTCAGGAAGACGGGAATAACCGGAAGAAGATCCTGGACCGATCCCCCGTCCGGCACTTTCATTTCAAGGACCATGATCGTAATCAGGATTGCAATGACGCCGTCACTGAAGGCCTCGACCCTCGTCTTTCCCATAAGTCCCCCCCGGATTTTATTCATCCCTTGTAGCTTTTCCGCTCCTGTCTTCCCGGATATTCCTTAAGACGCCTTCCGGGAATTCTATCAGAGCCCGCGGTTCATCCGTCTTTCGCCTTCAGGCCATTTTTTCCGGTTATGGCCTAAATCATGCTAGAATATCGGAGGTTTGCACCGTCTCTCCCCATTTCCGGAGTCGCTGGCCCCCGGAGAGGAGGTTTCGGGTTGGAAAAAGACTATCTCCGCCAACTGACCGGCGCCCTGATCGACATCAACCGGCTGATCGCCTCCATGCCTGACGAGGGGACGCTCTACGACGGGATTTGCCGGATCCTGGTAGAAAATTGCGGTCTCTCTCACGCCCTGGTCGGGATTCCCGACCACCAGGGATGGGTCAGGATCTTGTCAGCAAGCGGCAAGATGCGGGAGCGGCTCAAGAATGTCCGCATCTCGGTCGATCCGGACCGTCCGGAAGGCCGGGGTATCTTCGGCCGGGCTTACAGAAACGCGACGCCCATCATCGAAAACCATCTCCTCGACCTTCCGGAGATGCGGATCTGGCGTCCCCTTCTTCGGGACATGGCGAGCGGATCAATCGCGGTCTTCCCCTTCTTCCGGGCCGGAACGGTTCATGGATGTCTTTCGGTCCACGCCAGGGAAGAGGACTTTTTCGGCACAGATTTCAGGGACCTTCTCAAGGGAGTGGTCGTCTCCCTCTCCTTCGGGGTCGACAACAGCGACCGGAGAAAGTACCAGGCCCTCCAGGACCAGGTCTCCCTCACGCTCAAGAACTACTACCGGGCCCTCTCTGAGGTCAACCAGTTTCTCGTCCGTATTCCCTCTCCCCAGGCCCTCTTCCAGAGGGTCTGCGACATCCTCTATGCGCGGGGCGATCCCAAGGGTGCCGTCATCGGGGTCGTAGATCCCAGGACAAAGGAGATCATTTGGGTCGCCTTTTCCGGACTGCCTGCCGAATGGGTCTACTCGATCCGTCTGACCATCCAGCCCGACAAACCGGAGGGACAGACCATGACAGGCAAGGTTCTCCGCTCCGGAAAGCCGATGATATTGAACGACTACCTGAACCATCCAGTCGGCCAAGCCCTTCGCCCCAAATTCGAGGAACAGGGAATCCGGGCCGCGGCCGTTTACCCCATTTGCCGGGGAGGACATCCGGTCGGTGTCCTGATTGCCTTTTCCCTTTTCACAAACTTTTTCGGAAAGGAGATGGACCAGCTCCTCTTCGAGATGACCCGGAACATTTCCTTTTCCCTGGACAACCTCGACCGGTTGCGGGAGCAACAGGGCAACGAACGGACCATCCTGACCCTCAAGAACTATTACCGGGCCCTTTCCGAGATCAATGCCCTGGTCGCCCACCTTCCCTCGTCAGATGAACTGTTCGGCCGAACCTGCGAGATCCTTCACAGAAGCGAGGAATCCAGCATTGTCGCGATCGGTCTCCTCAACGAAAGAACCGGCCTCCTCGACTGGAACCATTTCACGGGACCCGATTCGCGATGGGTCTCCGACCTGCGCATCCGGGTGGGGGCCGATGCCTCCGATGGCCAGCCTCCCAAAACGATGTCCCAGAGGGTCTTTCTGGCAAGAGAGCCCCTCGTTGTCAACGATTACATGGGGGAGCTCCCTGAAAACAGTCTCAAGCCAATCTTCCGGGAACACGGGATCCGTTCGGCGGCCATGTATCCCTTCTTTCGGAACGGGGCCCTGACCGGAGTCCTGGCCGTGGTCTCCCGACAGACCGGCTTTTTCGGTCAGGAACTTTCGGACCTGCTCGACGGAGTCTCCCGGAGCCTGTCCTTTGCCCTCGACAACCGGGACCGGGAAGAGGCCCGGACCCAACAGGAGGAGCGGGCCCATTTTCTCTCACTCCATGATCCCCTCACCGGACTTCCCAACCGAAGGCTCTTCTATGACCGTCTGGAACAGGCCCGTCGCTACGCCATTCGCCATGAGTCCTCCTTTGCCGTGGCACTCCTTGACCTGGACGGCTTCAAGACGATCAACGACGTCCTGGGGCACAGGACAGGAGACCAGCTTCTTGTGGCGGTGGGATCGGAACTGAAGACCCTGTTGCGGGAGTCGGATACGGTGGCCCGCCTGGGAGGGGACGAATTCGCGATCATCCTTCATGACATGACAGAGGAAAGACTGGAAGGAACCCTTTCCCGGATTCTCGGAGCGATCCGGGGCCTCCGGGAGATCGACGGACAGACAGTGACCATCTCCGGTTGCCTGGGGGTGACCGTCTTTCCCGTTGATCCCTCGGACTCCGACGGACTGCTCTTCCATGCCGACCAGGCCATGTACGCGGTCAAGCGCCAGGGAAAGGACGGATGGACCCCTTATCAGAAATCGCCCTGAATCGAGGAATTCGCCCAAGGATTTTAAGGGAAAGCTTCTCTTTTACCTGGAAACTTCCCACCCTGAATGAGAGTTCATATCACGCCAAATTTCTCTGTATACACCAACTCTAGCCTCATTCCCTCTCCTTTTTGTGAAATCAAAAAGGCTCCCTGGACCCTTCCCGAGAAATTCCCCTTGGGATCCCTTGGCCCAGGCCGGGACTCCGACGACAGCTCCCCCTTCCGATTTCCCTATCGTAATCTGAATTGTCGAATCCCCGTGATCCGCAAGCACCCATTGCCCGGGAATTCCCCTCCCAAAGCGGGGGATTTCTATGCTAGGATGGCGGGGACCAGTTTTCACACCACCTTTTAAAAAGAGGGGCTTATGACAACCAGATCCTTCATTTCCAGAAGATTCGCCACGAAGACACTTTTGGCTCTCTTTCTCTCCGGAACTGTCGCGACCGCTCTTCCCTTATCCCAAGCCCTTGCACAAAACATGACGGATACCTCCCGGGTCACACGGGCCGTGGGACATTACGATGCCGTGATCTCCCGGGCCTCATCCCTATATCACAAGACCCTTGCCGATGCCCGAAAGAGGTTCGATCAAGCCAAGGGCAAGGCCGATGCCACCTACGACAAGGCGACCGAGAGAGCCAACAGGGAGGTGACACTCAAAATCAATACCGTCAAGGAAGAGGTTGCCCAGAGCTCGGGCTTCGACGCCCACCTGAAGGACAAGATCAAGGGAGCCGCAAAGGACTTTGCTGTGGCCATCGCCCGGGCCCGGGCCATTCGCCAGGAGGCTGTCGCAATCGCTCTCAGGGAATACACCGAAACCCTCCGCAAGGCGACCTCCGACTATGCCGATGCCGTCAAAAAAGCCGAATCCGTTTACAGGACCGAGGCCAAGCGCTGGATCCAGTAGACCCCGGACTTCCTTGCGTCTCTGAACCAATGCGGGCCCGTATTTTCCGGGCCCGTATTCTTTTTCGGAGTCTTCCTTGAGACAGTTTTTTGCCATCATCGGCCACCCCGTTTCCCATTCGCTCTCCCCGCTCTTCCAGCAGGCGGCCTTCGACGAGGCCGGGATCGAGGCCGCCTACCTCCCCTTCGATATCCCGCCGGAGGCATTGACACCGGGACTCTCCGCCCTCCGGACACTCAATGTTTCGGGGTTCAACATTACCCTCCCCCACAAGGAGACCATGATTCGGGAGACGGACAGGGTATCCGAGACCGCCCGGGAAATCGGCGCTGTCAACACTGTCATCAGCCAGCGGGGGGAGTGGATCGGGGACAACACGGATGGACCGGGATTTCTTCAGGCCCTTGAGCGGTTTCTGGAGAAAAATCGCCTTCCCTTTCCCTCCCGGGTGCTGATCTTCGGGGCCGGCGGATCGGCCCGCGCTGTCCTCTGGGCTCTCGCCCGGCGTCGGGTCGGAGGAGTCTGCCTTGTCAACCGGACCCTTAAAAAGGCCCGTCAACTCCTGGAAGGCCCCTTGCCAGCCATGATCCCGGACCGCCATCCCTGTGCGCTGGACGACCCTTCCTGGAAGGATTGGCTCCGGGAGTCCCCGGCTCCCCTTCTCGTCAATACCCTTTCTCTTCGTGCCTTCCCGGATGGCCACCCTCCCTTTCCTCCCCTGTCCGGCATTTCTCTTTCCGGAATTCCCCTCTTCGACCTGTCCTATGCGGCTTGGGGAGCGGACAAGGGGGCATTCGACGGGAAAACGCCCTTTCTTCGGATGGGGGATCCTACGAAGTCTCCCCGGCAGAACGGGTTGGGAATGCTCCTATGCCAGGGGGCCCTGGCCTTTGAGTTATGGACCGGAAAGAAGGCGCCTGTTGAACGGATGGAGGAGGTTCTCAGGAGGGCAACCGGCCAGAAAAGCCTCTGGAAATCCTTGTAAGAAGAGGGGCTGTCCGGATCTGCCGATGGGCGGATCCGGACAGGGGGTCTCAGAGGGTCCGGGAAAAAAGCGGACCTTTGGGAGCTTCCTTCAGGTAGGCATCGAAGACCATGGCAATGTTCCGAAGGAAGATCCTTCCAAGCGCGGTGATCAGGATCCTGTCTGGAGAAATCTCGATCAGTCCGTCCGGAACAAACCCTTCCAGAACGCCGATTTCCTGTGCGAAATAGGTGTCGAAATTCTCCCCGTAGGGGGCGAGGACCATTTTGCGATCGATCTCCAGATCGCACATGATGCGGGAGATGATCTCCCGTCGCATCCGGTCATCCTTCGAGAGCCTGAAACCCCGGAATGCGCCGATTCTGCCGGAGAGGGTCCTGGCGGCATAGTCCGGAAGGGCTTTGACGTTTTGCCAGTAAGCTTCGTCCAGCATACTGATCGCGGTCACCCCAAAACCCAGAAGATCGGCATTCTTTTTCGTCGTGTACCCCTGGAAATTCCGGTAGAGCGTCTTCTCGACCTGTGCCCGAAAAAGCTCGTCATCGGGCTTCGCGAAGTGGTCCATCCCGATAAAACGGTATCCCGCCTTCCCGAGCTTTTCCCCGATCAGGCTGATGAGTGCGAACTTGACATCGGGGGGCGGGAGGGTCGATTCCCGGATCAGAACCATGTGCTTTTTCAGCCAGGGAACGTGGGCGTAATTGAAAACAGCAATCCGGTCGGGTGAGAGGGCGACGATCTGGTCGAGAGTCTTCGCAAAACTTTCCACGGTCTGAAAGGGAAGGCCGTAGATGAGGTCGATGTTGATGCTGTGGAAGTCCAGATCCCGGCATTTCCGGAAGACCCGCTCGGTCAGCTCCAGAGGCTGAACCCTGTGGACCGCCGTCTGGACGGTGGGATCGAAATCCTGGACACCCATGCTGATCCGGTTGACCCCGACCCCCTTCAGTGTCTCGAGATAGTCGTTCGAGGACTCCCGGGGATCGATTTCGACCGAAATTTCTCCCCCCTTGTAATCGACCGCGAAATGCTGGTCAATGTTCCGGAAGAGCTTTCGCGTCTGGGACGAGGTGAGACTCGAGGGAGTGCCGCCCCCCAGATGGAGCTGGACAACTTTCCTGTTCCGGTCGACCAGGGGCGCGATCACCCCCATCTCCCTGGCGAGAAAGTCGTTATATTCCTCGGCCTTGGCCTTGTCCCGGGTGATGATCGTGCTGCACCCGCAAAAATAACAGAGGGATTCGCAGAAAGGGATATGAAAATACAGGGAAATATCCCGGGGCGGGGTTGCATTGTTCGAACGCAGAAGCTCCGTCCGGGCCTCCTTCTCCCCGAACTCCTCCGTCCAGACCGGAGCGGTCGGATAGCTGGTGTAGCGGGGACCTGGACGGTCGTACTTTTTGAGAAGACCGATATCCACATGATTCATCATGACAGGACCTGACTCCTTTGTTTCGGGGCTAAGCGAGTCCATTCTGGACAATGTTAACCAAATGGCGGGCCATTTCGACGGAGGTTTCGGGAAGGATCCCGTGACCGAGGTTGAATATGAAGCCAGGACGGCTTCCCACCCCGGACATGATCCGTTTTACCTCGGATTCGAGTGCATTTCTCGTTGTGAGAAGCACGACCGGATCGAGATTGCCCTGAAGAACCTTGTCTTCCGAGATCCGGGGGATGGCCCGTTCAAGCGGAAGACGCCAGTCAATGGACAGGACGTCCGTTCCGGCCCGGTTCATGTCATCGAGGAGGGCGCAGGTTCCATTGACATAGAGGATCGACGGAATCTTATGCCTTGAAAGAGCCCGGACCACCTCCTGGGTATAGGGAAGGGCATACTCCCGATAATGTTCGGCGCAGAGGGAGCCGGCCCAGGTGTCGAAAAGCTGGTAGGCGTGGATCCCCGCCTCGATCTGCATCTCGAGATAGTCGATGACCGTTCGGGTCACCTTTTCCATCAGGGAGCGGTAACCGCGGGGATTTCCAAAGATCATCCGCTTGACGCGGGTGAACTCCTTTGAGGTCTCCCCCTCGACCATATAGGTGGCAAGCGTGAAGGGGGACCCTGAAAATCCCAGGAGCGGGACCCGCCCGTCCAGCCTCTTGTTAATGAGTCGCACCGCGTCGGCAACAAAACCGGTGGCCTTGCGGGCCTCAGGAACCACAAGACGGTCGATGTCGGCATCGGTCCTGACAGGATTGGGAAAACGGGGCCCCTTGTGCTCGGTGAATTCGAGATCGAGCCCCATCGCCTCGACCGGGATGAGGATGTCCGAGAAGAGGATGGCGGCGTCAAGACCCAGAAGATCGATGGGCAGAAGGGTCGCCTGCGCGGCAAGCTCCGGCGTCTTGCACAGCCCAAGAAAGGTCGTCTTTTTGCGGATTTCCTGATATTCGGGCATGTAGCGACCCGCCTGTCGCATGATCCAGATGGGGGGACGATCAAGCCTTTCCCGGCGGCAGGCCCGCAGAAAAAGGTCATTGGATAGGAGAGCTGAGCCCATGAACGGCCTTTTGGTTAAAGAGTGGCGGATGCCGGTGGATCAAGAGCGAGCCACCGGGGCATGACGGTCTGACGGTTTTTGACCAGGCGGGTAAGCCGCCCGGCAATGGCCTCAAGAAGAACCGGATGATCACCAAAAGGGGGAGTAACGACCCCTCCGTGCGGGAGGGGATGACGGGCCAGGAAGTCTTCGAGACCCTTTCTGATCCTCTCTATAAGAACCCCCTCGAAGAGAAAATAAGGGACCACAAGAATCCTGTCGAACCCCGAAGGCTCAAGTGTCTCCATCAACGGACGATACCGGGGCTCGGTCACCCCGATAAAGGAATAGAGAAATTCGCGTCCGCGACGACGCTCCCAAAGGCGGCGACCCTGGTAGTAAAGGGAGGCATTCGCTCCCGGATCGAGGCTTCCCCGTCCCACAATCACCACCTGGTCCCGGATCCCGGGGTCTTCCGGAGGAAGGAGCTCAAGGATGACTGAGACAGGAGCCTGATCAGTCCCGATGGCCCACTCGCGGACAACCATCACATTCGGAAACTCCCGGGCCAGCTCGCCCATGAAGCCCCAGACGTCCCCCTTGGAATGTCCGGCATCGAAGAGAAGAAATGGAAAAAGGTGGATCGAAGCCTTCATCTGGGCCAGTTCACGGAGAACCATCCGGACTTCCGGTTCGGCATGTTCGAGAAAGGCCTCCCGGACCACCCAATCCGGAGGCAGTCTGGGCATTAGTTTTGCCACTGTCTCCCGAAAATGCCTGTTCCCTTCGGCAAGGGGACTTCCGTGGCCGATCAGAACCACTGCCGTCGGCCCGCTTTCCCTCTCAAGGGATTCTGACACATTATCCATGAGGAAATTATACGGCCAGAACAGGGAAGGGTCAACGAAAAACGGGTCTTTTGAGGGGGTTTCCGGGACTCATCGGAGAGCCTACCCCGGCCCGGAGAATGAAAGGGACTTCCGGAGGAGCTTTCCTGACCGGCTCTCAGCCTCCGGCACAACCAGCCTTCCTGGCCCTCACAAGAAGAAGGGCCCCGGCCAGGATCCCTCCCAGGAGAAGATCGGCCCCCGCGATACCCCACTCCTTCAGGAAAATGGCAACGGAGAGGTTGAAGAGAAAGACAGTTCCGTAAATGGAGACGGAGAGGGCGGGATCAAGACGGTCCGGCCTCCCGGTTCCGGGGGAAACTAGGGGGAGAAACCGCCAGAGAGTCATGATGAAGAACCCGGTGACCGCCCATCCGGCAAAGTTCGACAGGGTGACGCCGAAATAGGGCCCCCCATCGGGGTAGTCGTAGATCTGGCCTAGAAACCACCGGTTTCCTCTGAGTGCCACGGGGTCGATCACCATGTCGATCATGACAAAAAGGAGAATCCCCCGGACAAGGATCCGGGAGAAGTCCCGCCAGGGGAGGAGAAGGGATTCACGAAGACTCCGGCCTTCAAAGAGGGCGGAGACTCCCAGCGACCCCACGGCAAGGAAGGCAAAGGAGAGGGAATCCATCAGGGGAAGAATCCCGATCCAGATCTCCTTCGCGGTGGTCGTGGGAAGATAGCGGTAATGGCCAAAGGGAAACCACCCGCCGGGCCGGGCAGAAGACCATTCGCAGGAATAGGCGATCCCATACGCAAGAAGAAAGCGGAGAAGGGCTCCAGAAAAACCTATGGCCCGGGCCAGAGTCAGGAGTCCTACCCCCCAGAAGAAAAAAACGTACCACCGGAAGTGGAGGGTAGACAAGAATAGTTGCACGGGCTCAGCTGGTTCCGGACCGGGCGATCAGGGCGACCCCGATAGTGATCAGGGAGATTCCCCCCCATCGGAGAAGGGGGACCCCTTCCCCAAGAAAAAGGCGGGCGAGAAGTGCGGTCAGGACATAGCCAAATCCGGTCATAGGAACGACGAGGCTGACCGGAAGTTCTCGAAGGAGGCCCAGAAGAAGGACGAAATAGAGAGCCTGGAGGAAGACGCCAAGAAGGATCTCCGGGTGACGAAGGATTGCCCGGAGTCTCCCGCCTCCGTTTTCAGCCCTTGTGGCCTTCATCCCGCGGGAGAGGAGAATGAATCCGACATCCTCAAGAAGGAGGGCAAGGAAAAAAAGAAGAAGCAGTCCGGCATAGGAAAACATCAGGACCTGGAAGTATCGGGGATCCCATCCCCGGTGGATTTGGGAAGATCGAGGGGTTTGAGGGCCCCTCCCGGAAGGATCCGGTACCGGTGTCCCCGCCACATGATACGGCGTCCGAAACTTCCGAAATAGGCGACAAGGGAGACAATCTCCCTCATGAGCCAGACTCCCGTATCCCTGTGGGTTATGGGGCGATCGAGAAACTGCCGTGTGAGGTAGGAGACCAGGGCCACATGAAGGACATAGAGACCTGCAGCCCCCACCGAAAGGGCGGGATTGCCCGAGAAGATCCCCAAGATGAACGCCAGGAAGACAAACAGGATCGGTCGGACGAAAAGGGAGAGACCATATCCGAATGGCCGGAGGCTGGAATAGGTCCGGGCCCAACGGATTTCATGGGAAAAGATGGACGACAGGGACTCGTCACGGATCTGGGCATCGATCAGAGTGGGAGAGAGAATGATCCGGTATCCCTTTTCATGAATCAGTCGTCCGAGGTGGTAGTCATCGGCCAGATAGTCCTTCATGACATCGAAACCGCCGATAGCCCGGATGGCCTCACCGCGAAAAAGCATTGTCGGACCATAGAGATATGTCAGTGGCATAAGCACATAGGCAACAAGGGCCTGGGGTATCATCTCACTGTTCAAAAGCATGGCCGAAAGCCTTGAAGAGAATCCCCCTTCGGGGGTTCCCCGCTGAAGGCAGGTCACGGCTCCCACATCGGGCTCGGAAAGAATGGGGAGAACGATTTCCCGAAGGTAGGTCGGTCCGACACGGATATCGCTGTCGTTTAACAGGATGAAGGGATCGGTCACATCCCGGGCCACCGCCGCAACCTTGTTCATCTTTTTGTTAGTCCCGGACCTTTCGGAGACAATGGCCAGGGAGACCTTCTCCGGATAGAGCGACTCGAGTTCACGAATCAGCTGAACGGCAGGATCGTCGGGGGAATCGACCGTAAAGATGATACGGAAGTTCGGATAGCGCTGTTCGATGAAGGAGAGGAAGTTCTCACGGGCCCCATGGTCGAGACCGCGGACAGGCTTGATCATCAGGATGGGCGGAAGAACGCCGTCGGGAACCCAGGATTCTCGTCGACTACGCAAAAGACGGTCTGCCCCGAAGAGGGCCAGACCGTCAAAGAAGACACCGATGGCGGCAATAAAAAGCGAGATGCCACCGGCGGCGAACAGGATGCCGGCAGGATTCATCGGGACCTGCGGGGATTCATGTGGTCTGATGCGCCTTTTCCGATTCCCTCCGTTTGGCCATGAAACGGAAAAACTCACGGGCTTCGCGGACGGTTTTCTTGAGTTCGGTATAGCTGAACATGGCCCGGCGCAAGACCTTCAGCACATAACGGGGCCGAAAATAGTACTGCCGGTAAAACTTTGGCACGGCCATAAAGATTTCGCGCGAGGTAATTTCCGGATAGACAATATTAACCGACTGGAAACCGTCGTCAGAGACCATCTCGGCATCGACCAGATACCCGTTTTCCTTCGCATATTCGTAAAAATGGGTTCCGGGGTAGGGCGAGGCAAGGGAGACCTGGAGGGTTTCGATATTGAGACGGCTGGCAAAGGCGATGGTTTCGTCGATCGTCTCCGCCGTCTCACCGGGAAGACCGACCATGAAAGTCCCATGAATGGTCATTCCCAGCTGATGGGCGTCCCGGGTGAACTTCTCCGCCTGGTCCACGCGGATCCCCTTCTTGACATTGTTGAGGATTTGCTGGTTGCCGGATTCGTAGCCGACGACCATGACCCGGCATCCCGAGTCGCGCATGATGCGGAGCGTTTCAAAGTCCACGTTTGCCTTGGAGTTACACCCCCAGGACAGGTTGAAGGCCTTGAGTCCCTGTGCCAGCTCCCGTGTCCTATCCCGATACTCTGTCAGGGTGTCATCGTCAAAAAAGAGTTCCTTGATGCCCGGGAAGGTTTTTTTGATATAGGCGACCTCTTCGAGGACATTCTCCACTGAACGCACACGGTAGACATTTCCGGAGAAGGTCTGGGGCCAGAGGCAGAAGGTGCATTTGCTTCCGCATCCCCGTCCCGTATAGATCGAAATGTAGGGGAACTTCATCCAGGGAATCTCGTAGTCACTGATTTTGAGATCCCTTGCATAGACCCTGGAGGCAAAGGGAAGGGCATCGAGATCCTCGATGACCGGGCGGTCCGGATTCCCGATGATGGCCCCGTCCTTCCTGAAATGGATTCCGGCCACATCCTCGAGCCTGGCCCCGTTTGCGATCTCCGGGATCACATAGTCGAACTCTTCCCTGACCACGAAGTCGATGACAGGATCGGCCTTGAGGGTCAGCTCCGGTAATACGGAGGGATGAGGACCGACAAAGCCCACGAGCATGGAAGGATTTCGCTCTTTCAGTCCCTGGGCCGTCGCAATGTCGTTATTGAGAGACGGTGTGCTCGTATAAAGGACGACCATGTCAAAGGATTTGGCCAGTCCGAGCGTCTCCTCCCTCCCCATGTTCTGGGCGGGGGCATCAACCACAAGAGAATTCTCGAGCATTCCGGCCGGGTAGGTGAGCCAGGTAGGGTACCAGAAGGAGCGCACCTCCCGGGTGGCCTGATATCTTGCCCCTGCTCCTCCATCAAAGTCATCAAAAGAAGGAGGGTTCAGAAAAAGTGTCCGCTTTGTCGCCATGGCATCCTTTCAAATCAATGTGCCGGCCATAATGGGTCGTCCGGCGTTATCCGCTCGATGCAGGAACTGTCGGCTTCCTTTGGTTCAGTGGACCTCGATAAACTCTTCTTCGGCCGACTCGTTTCGGATGACCGAAGGCGCCACTCCTTTTTGAAGGGATATTTCCTTGAGTTTCTCGATAACATCCTCGATCAGGTAATCGGGTGTGGAGGCCCCAGCCGTCACTCCCACACGCTCGCGGCCTGAAAACCATTCCGCCTGGACTTCGGAAGCCTGGTCCACAAGGTAGGAGGCCGCACAAAGCCCCCCGGAAACCTCCTGAAGGCGTCGGGAATTGGCGGAGCTCATAGAACCGACAGTAATCATGACATCCATGTTTCCCGCAATGGCCAAGGCCGAGGTCTGCCGCTTCTCGGTGGCGTCGCAGATTGTGTTGTGGACCTCAAGCTGGGGATAGCGCTTGACAAGGAGTTCCAGGATCTCGTCGAAATACTTGATCGATTGGGTCGTCTGTGACACGAGGGCCACGGGTCCATTGGTCGGGGGCAGACCCGCGATTTCTTCCTTGCGGTGAAAGATATGGATATGGTCCTCGGCATGGCCCTGGACCCCCATCACCTCGTCGTGGCTCTTTTCTCCGAGAAGCAGGATGGTGTAGTTCTTGTCTGCCAGGGCCTTGACGATCCGGTGAATTTTGGAGACCAGAGGACATGTGGTGTCAACGACATCGAGATTGCGCGACTTGGCCTCATCGATGACGCTCGGGGAGACCCCATGGGCACTGATGATCAGTGTTCCTCCCTGGACCTCGGAGACATCGTCCACAGAATGGACGCCCCGATTTGCCAGGTCGTTGACCACATGGGTATTGTGAACGATTTCATGCAGGACAAAGATAGGGCCGGAAGACTCCTCCGCTGTCCGATGAGCCATCTTGATCGCCCTCTTCACTCCGACGCAGACGCCGGCATATTCCGTCAGAAATATTTCCATTCACTCCTCCATATTGTTTTCGCAGCAAGCACACCGAAGATATGCATATCGTTCAGCTCGGCACACCCCAAGGGATGGCTGACGCTCCAGAGAATCAGGCAATTCGTCCGAGGAGCCTTTCGGACAGGGAGGAATCAAGATATCCGGAGGATGCAAAATAGCGAACCGCATCCCTGAATGCCTCCTCCACCGGCGTTACAGCAAGACCCAGTTCGCGGACGGCACGGCTTCCATCATAATACATGAGTTTTTTTGCCATGCGAACCCCCTCGAGAGGAATCATGGGCTCCCGGCCCGTCAAACGTGAAAATCCCTCCGACAGAAAGGCAAGAGGAAGAACAACCCCCCGGGGAACGGTCACAGTCGGGGCGGGAATTCCCGTGACAGCCTCGAGGGACTGGAACACCTCGAAAAGAGTCATGTTCCGCCCTGCCAGGATATATTTCTCCCCCGGCTTGCCATGACGGGCAGCAAGAAGATGCCCCCTCGCCACATCCATCACGTGGATGACATTAAGTCCAGTGTGGATGGAGGCCTTCATGCGGCCCTTGAGGTAATCGAGGACGATACGTCCCGTGGGAGTGGGCTTGATGTCCCGGGCTCCGATCGGCGCGGAAGGATTGACCACCACAAGAGAAAGGCGGTCAGCAAACGAGAGAGCCACCTGCTCGGCCTCGTACTTCGAAATTTTATACTCTCCAACAAGCGATTGTCTATCGACAGCCATGGATTCGTCGATAGGGATCCCGTCGGTCCGGGCCCCCAGGGCTGCGACGCTGCTGCAGTAGACCACACGGGACACCCCGGCCTTAAGGGCCGCTTCCAGGATATTGCGGGTTCCCGTCACATTGGAGAAAAGAATCTCACCCCTTCTGGGAGACCAGAGGCGGTAGTCGGCCGCAACATGGTAGAGGGTATCCACACCCTCCATGGCACGATCAAGGGAGGCCCGATCGAGAAGGTCACCTTCCACCCATTGGACCATAGGGCTTTCGGCGGGAAGGTTGACCGTCGAAGATTCCTTGCGGCGAAGACACCGGATTTTCTCTCCGGACTCCACCAGAAGAGCGGCGACCCAGGAGCCCACAAAACCGGTGGCCCCGGTTACGAGGGAAAGTGGTTGCGAAAATGGAGCATTCATTCTTCTATCATGCCATGATCCTAAAAGATTTGTCCATCGGATTTTTCACTCAGGCCCCTCCCGGAATCAGGGGGATCCCCTTGCCATTTTCCAATCCAGCCCAGTTCACCTCGGGAGAAAGCCTTCCTGACCCGGGGGAAGACGCCCCTCTCTTCTCAAAGATTCCGGTTCCAGAGGGAATAACTTAAAAGCCCCCCGGTTTCCCAAAAAATGAATTCCCGTCCTGACATGTTGACAGCTTCCCGTTCGAGTGGCAGGATGTCCTGCAACACATTGCCGGAAAATAAGGGTTCACAATTCCGGCAGGGTACAACGAAATTATGAGGGTGTGCCTCCCATCGAACCGATCACCAACAACACCCGCCAGGACCGGCGGTTCTTCCGTTCCGGAAGGGCCTTGCTCTCCGTCCTTGCGGGAATGATGATCCTTCTGCTTTCTTCCTGCCAAAGCGCCCCCGTTCCCCTTTCGGACCAATCCGTTCTGGACAGGACCGGGCTCAGGCTTCCCGACACCTATCCCCCCGGCTCCCCGGAACATCCTCGAATGGTCCAGATCCTCCAATCAATGGGCTTTTCCTGGAACAATCCCCGGTTCACGATCGGTCACCACCTTTTCAGGGAAAACGAGGTGGCCTGGTTCGACAGGGCCGGCAATCTCCACATCACCCGCTATACCGGACTGTTCAGGGAAACCGGATACAAGATCCGGCGTTATGTCCCGTCTTCCTCCGGAGATCTCGAGCACCGGGGAAGCCACATTCGGGGAAGCCTTCTTCTCTGCCTTTTCGACCGGCCGGCCAGCGCCCTGGACTGGCACAGGCAGATCAGTTCCGTCGATCTCCTGGCAGAGATGGCGGTTGGCGCTCCCATCGATCTTCTTGTGACCCCGGTCTCGCTTCCCCTCTGCCTTTTTTCCGACCGTCAGCCGGCAACCTTTATCCGTGCCGAGGAAGAGCCGGACGACAAGACCGTCCAGAAGGTCCGGGACCGGTACAGAAGGATGGCTCAAAAGGGAAATCCGATCCCGACGTATGTCACGGCCCCCGCCTCTGTCGAATAACCGATGTCGAGCCGACCGACGACATTGGGTTTGACCAGGGCACGAAACCCGACCCCCGGATTGACGGCATAATTTCCCCATTGGGTCACCTGGTTGGCATCCCGAAAGACCTCACCGATCCCAAGGAAGGGAGCCACCTGCCACTCCGACTCCACGTTGAAAAGATTCATGTCGAATGCCGCAATCCGTTCCTCGATATTGAACAAAGAGGCATCATAATCATAATAGCGTCCGGTTCCGAATCCCTCCAGCGTATAGGCTCCTCCCAGCATGCTCATGGCAAAGAAGGGAATATTGGGACCATTCATCAAATTGATCATGGCCCGGATGGCCAGAACATCCTGGTCATTGCTCCCGTGGGCGAGCCAGTATTTGTATTCGGCGTCGAAACGGTCGAACAGGCTTGACTGGCCCGGGGTCATGTTGTTGTCGAGCTCCGCGAATATCCTGGCATAGGTTCCCGAGGAAGGGATCAGGTGGTTGTCCCGTGTATCGTAAGTCGCATCGACCCGGTGTGTCAGGATCTGGGCTCCGGTGGCAAATCCTGGGGCATCCGGGAAGAGAAGCCCCGTATAGGGCATGTTCGGAACCTGACCGGGCGAGGCACCATACGAGCGGTAACGTTCCATGAACCAGACCCGGATCTTCTGGTCGTCTAAATTTCCCCCGAAGGTCCCGTGGACAGAGGTGGTCGCAAGGGTGAAGTTTGACTGGTCTCCGAAGGAGGAGGTCGGTCCGATCCCATAGAATCTGGCAGTCGGATTCTTGAAGTCCTTGACCCGAACATCCACGATATACCGTCCGTTGTCCATGGAGAGGTCCCGGTAGTGGAACTCGTAGAAGTTCATGATGGAATTGGACTGGATGGCAATGACATGCCACCGCTTGAGATTGCCCTTGTAATAGCGGTAGTACCGGAAGCCGCTTTCAAGGCCCATGTAGGAGTTGTACATGACCGAGGGGGCAAAGATGGACGTGATCCGTCCGGAGGGTTTCGCATAGAGGATCGGAATGATCGTGCCGTAGGTCACCCCAGAGTTGTAGGAATCTCCGATCGCTGGAAGAGGAACCACCACAGTGTTGTCAAAGGGCGTGCTATAGCTGAAGGGGGGAGGAGACCCGATGGGAAGGGTCGGAAAGGTGAGGCCCTGGGGACCCAGGGTGGTTGCCACCGGCGCCGGAGGGATGCCGGGGGAAACAGGGCCGGCTCCCCATGACGGCGATGCGAATAAAAGGACCATCGACGTCTGGATCAGGAGAGAGGCAATCCATCCCGCTTTACTTCTCGAGGTTTTTTCCTCATTCAACGGGAATCTCCTTCCCGACCATAGCCGGACTCGATTTGCTGCGAAACGAGTCTTCCCAGATCCCGGAGAGATTTATGGGCCCTGACCATCCCCCTGACGAGCGAAAGGATCGCGGGAATCAACGCCGGTCTCATGAGAAGCGTTTTCACGATCCCGCGAAGAGAGGTCTCCCCATGGCTGTCAACAAAATCCATCATTTCCGGCGGAAGGGTTTCTCCTGCCGCATCCGAAACAACCCGGACCACCCAGCCCTGGACCGAGTGTCGCGCGGCACAGGCGAGCCATCCCGCACTCTCCATATCCACCACATCCCCCCCGGTCTCGGACTTAAGCCGGAGCTTCTCCTCTGGGGTACAAACAGGGTGTCCGACAGACAGGATCGTTCCGCTTCTGTACCGGAGAGAGAGAAAGTCCGGAGGAGAGACGGAATAACTCCCGCAGCCTGACTTCATGATCCGGGTCGCAACAAGAATGTCTCCCGCCACGAGGGAGGGAGAGATCCCTCCGGCAAACCCGCAAAACAGGACCAAGCCCACGTCTCCCCCGGAGAAAAGAGGTCCAAGGCTGTCGAGTCCCCAGGATCCGGGGCCGGAATAGATGACAGGGTGCCCTCCCCTCTCGCGCCAGTTTCCGCCTGGGTCCGCGCCCAAGGCACGGTCGAGGGACAGAGGATAAAATGACGGTCCGGCCCCCCGGCAGAATGTCACAGCCTCGTCCCTGAGCGCCGTCACCACAAGAAAGCGACGAAAGGGACGACGGGAGGTCTCAGGCACTGTTTCGGATGGGTGCGTAAGGGGAGCGTTTCCAGACCGCCACGCGCTCATGACCCAGCGCCATGCCGTTTTTCTTCATGTTGCGGTAGAGGGAAAGCGCCCAGAGAGGAAAATAATGACGATACATGTGATAGCGCAAGTAGAAGACCCGCGGGAAACCCGTTCCGGTGAAGAGCTCTTCCTGCCAGGTTCCGTCCTCACCCATGCGGGAGACAAGGTAGCGGATCCCCTTCCCGACGGAGGGATGATCGCAGTACCCTCCGTGAAGAAGCGAGATAAGGGCCCAGGCTGTCTGCGACGGGGTCGAAGCCCCTCTTCCGGAAAAATCTGATGAGGCATAGGAAAGACAGTCCTCGCCCCATCCTCCGTCCTCGTTCTGGCGCTCCAGAAGATAGTTCATCGCACGGATGATCCAGGGCTCATCCATTCCGACCCCGATGCTCTTGAGACCGGCGATGACCGACCAGGTTCCATAGATATAGTTCACTCCCCAACGCCCGAACCAGGAGCCGTCCTTCTCCTGTTCACGCCTCAGATAACGTATGGCCCGGGCGGCCGGGGGGAAGTCCGGACCGTACCCGAGCGCGCCCAGAAGCTCCAGGACCCGACCCGTCAGGTCGGCAGTGCTGGGATCGAGCAAGGCCCCATGGTCGGCAAAGGGAATGTTGTTCAGAAACAGCATGTCGTTGTCCTTGTCGAAGGCTGCCCATCCCCCGTCCGTTCCCTGCATGGCCACCACCCACCGGCAAGCCCGGCGAAAGACGTCATCCATTCGCGCCGCGAGGTCAGGACGATAGGGAAAGATCTTGGCCATGCCCATGAGAACCATCGCCGTATCATCGACATCCGGATAGTATTCGTTTTCAAACTGAAAGGCCCACCCACCTGGTTCGCAGTCCGGGACCCGAACTGTCCAGTCCCCCGCCACATGAACCTCCCTGGAACGGTACCATTCCATGGCCCTGTCGATTGTCGGGGAATCAGGGGAAAGTCCGGCCTCGACAAGAGCCCCCAGTGCCAGAGCCGTATCCCAGATCGGCGAGACGCAGGGCTGGACCAGGACTTTCTCCCCCATGGGGAGAACAAGGTCATCTATCGAGGAAAGAACGCGCTGCATCAGGGGATGGGCGAGCCCATATCCGGAAAGGTGGAGGGCAACGGCGCTGTTGGCCATGGCCGGATAGATCGCCCCGAGTCCGCCTTCACCGGCCAGGCGGGGCATCATCCATTCCATGGCCGCCTTCAGGGCCCTTTTCCTGATGAAGGGGACGGGATGACGGTTCCAGAAGCGCAGGAGAGAATCAAGCCTCAGAAAGATGTTTCGAAATGTGAAGAATTTCCGGGATGGCAGAAACCTCTCCCCGTCCGGATGAGCCGGGTCAAAAAGTTCGGAGATCCCCCGTTCGGGGGAGAGTTTGACCAGAGGACGATGGTGATAGATGAAAAGAAGGGGAACGATCACCGTCCTCGACCAGTAGGAGACCGAGTAGATAGAAAAGGGAAACCATGACGGGAGGAGCACCATCTCGGCCGGAAGGGCCGGAACCTTTTCCCAGTCATACTGGCCAAAGACGGCAAGGGCGATCCTGGTAAAGACGTTGACCTTCCCCGCCCCTCCCCGAGACAGGACCCACGCTCTCGCACGGACGAGAGACGGGTCTTCGGGGGAAAATCCGGAGAGCTTGAGAGCCAGGTAGGCCTTGACGGTGGCACTGATATCCGGGTCCCCGTCCTTGAAAAGGGGCCAGCCGCCTTCCTTTCCCTGAAGGGACAGGATCGCCTCGACAATTTTTCTCCGCAATCCCGGATCGACCGGCCTTCCGATGATTTCGTGAAGAAATAGATACTCCGAGGGAATGGTCGCATCGGCTTCGAGAGGGGCGACCCAGTATCCATTCGGATCTTGGGCAGAGACCAGCCAGGAGATCGCGCGGGAGATCGTCTGTCCAAGCCCTTCCACCTTTTCATCCGAAAGGCCGAAAAGCTCCGCTCCCTGGAGAGTCGATTCCCTCTCCTGCACACGAGCCTCTTCCCGGTTTGACATCACCGGCCCTGTCTTTCCCGTTCCCGTCATATCCATAGGAATGCCTGTCATCTCAGAAAATTTTGATTAAAACCACAATCCTTCTCTCATAGCAAAACCATGAAAAAAGGTCAAGGGTTACTTTCACAAATTATCTTCAAATATGAAACTTTACAAAATCATGGCTGAAAACTCCCTTGATTTCCGGTGAAAAATAGGCAATAGTAGCGAATACAGGAACACATCCCTGACTTGACGCAGCCGAAGTCGTTCCGAATCGGTCCATCCCAAAAGAAGCGCCGGATCCGATCACCCGTCCAGAAGATCTTAGGAGAATTCCATGGCGACCCCCCTTCAGCCCCTTTCACCGGAGACGGAACTAAAGGCCATCAACACTCTCCGGATGCTTGCCGTCGACATTGTCCAGAAGGCCAATTCCGGCCATCCGGGAACCCCCATGGGATTCGCGGCCCCAGCATTTGTCCTCTGGAGAGAATACCTGCGGGCCAACCCCAAAAATCCTGACTGGCCCGGGCGGGACCGGTTCGTCCTCTCCGGAGGGCATTCCTCGGCGCTGCTCTATTCTCTTCTCTGCCTGTCCGGATACGGACTGACCATCGACGATCTCAAGTCATTCCGGCAATGGGGGAGCCGGACACCCGGACACCCGGAATACGGCCACACGAAGGGAATCGAAACCACGACCGGGCCTCTCGGACAGGGATTCGGAAATGCGGTGGGGATGGCGCTGGCCCTCCGCTACCTGGGCCTCCGTTTCAACCGGCCCGGCATGACGATCCTTTCTCCCCGGGTCTTTGTCGAGGCCGGTGACGGAGACATGATGGAGGGGATTTCGAACGAGGCGGCCTCCTTCGCCGGCCACCAGGGACTCTCCAACCTGATCTGTCTTTACGACCGGAACCATATCTCGATCGACGGCAGCACCGATTTGGCCTTTACCGAAGATACTCCTGCCCGCTTCCGGGCCTTGGGATGGGCGGTCCGGGAGATCCCCGACGGAAACGACACCAAGCTTGTCCGCCAGGCCTTCGACTGGGCAACCGACCCCTCCCTCCAGCTTCCCCAGGAGAAGGATTCTCCAAAGATGATCGCAATCCGGACCCATATCGGATTCGGAAGTCCGACCTACCAGGATACGGCCCATGTCCACGGATCGCCCCTGGGACCGGAGGAGGTCATCCGGACGAAGGAAAACCTGGGTTGGCCCCTTTCGCCGGAATTTCTGGTCCCGGACGATGTCCGGGAGATCTTTGACCGGGTTGCCGAGAGAGGGGCAACCCAGGAAAAGGAATGGCAGGAGCTTTTTTCACGCTACCGTGTCTCCCACCCGGAGGAAGCCGCGACCTTCGAGATGGCCATGAAGGGCATCCACCCATCGGGGCTCTCCAAACGCCTGTCGGCCTTTTCGCCTGCCGACAAGCCCATGGCGACCAGACAGGCCTTCGGAACGGTCCTTCAGGAGGCTGCGCGCATGCAGCCCCTCCTCTGGGGAGGTTCGGCGGACCTTGCCCCTTCGAACAACACGCTCATCAAGGGCGAGCCGGACTGCCAGCTCAGGACCCCGGGGGGGAGGAACCTTCACTTCGGCGTCCGGGAGCATGCCATGGGGGCGATCATGAACGGAATGGCTCTCTCGAGAGCCGTCCGACCCTATGGAGGGACCTTCCTCGTCTTCTCCGACTACATGAAGGGAGCGATGCGCCTCTCCGCCCTGATGGGACTACCTGTCCTCTATGTCCTGACCCATGACAGCATCGGCCTAGGAGAGGACGGCCCCACACATCAGCCGGTCGAACACCTGACGGCCCTGCGCGCCCTTCCCGGAATGGCGGTCATCCGGCCTGCCGACGCCAACGAAACCCTGGTCGCCATGGACTGGATCACGGCCCAGAACGAGATGCCGGTCGCCCTTGTTCTTTCCCGGCAGTCTCTCCCGATTCTGGATGCCCATTTTGATTCCATCAAGACCGGCGTTCCCCAGGGGGGATACGTCCTTCGGGACTCCCCCTCAACGCCACGGGTGACCCTGATCGGAACAGGCAGCGAAGTCTCCCTTCTCTGGAAGGTCCAGGACGCCCTGACCGAAAGGGGGATCCCCACCCGCCTGGTGAGCCTTCCTTCAACAACACTTTTCGACCGGCAGCCCGAAGCCTACAGGTCAGCCGTCCTGGGCGAGAGTCCCCTGCGTCTTTTTGCCGAAGCGGGAAGCACCCTGGGCTTCTGGAAGTATATCGGATCACGGGGGATCGCCGTGGGCCTCGACCACTTCGGGGCCTCGGCCCCCTATGGCCGTCTGATGGAGGAGTTCGGCTTCTCCGTTGAGAAGGTCCTTGAACGAATTCGCACAAAATGGCCTGAGCTTGGCCTTGCCTGACCCTTGCCAGACCTGACCATGCCCCTAATCAAGGAGACCAGAATGAATACCGGAAAACTTCCCCCTATCGCCCCCAAAGGACCGGTCGCCGATCTGCTGAAAGAGGGGCAAAGCGTTTGGCTCGACACCATCAGCCGCCACCTCATGGATTCGGGAGAGCTGGCAGAACTCATCGGCTCGGTAGGAATCCGCGGGATCACCTCCAACCCCACAATCTTCGAAAAGGCCATCAACGGCTCCTCAGACTATGACGCGGAGATCTCTCGTCTTGCCAGGGAAAACCATTCCCCGACCGAGATCATCCGTCTCCTGATGGTCGAGGACGTCAGGCGTGCCTGCGACTTTTTCCGACCGATCTACGACTCCTCCTCCTTTGCGGACGGCTATGTCTCGATCGAGGTGAACCCTCTTCTCGCCCATGACACGGAAGAATCAGTCCTGGAGGCTCGAACGCTCCACCAGATGGTCGATCGTCCCAACCTTCTCGTGAAGATCCCGGGAACCCCCGAAGGCATTCCCGCAATACGGCAGCTGATTTCGGAAGGGATCTCGATCAATGTGACTCTCCTCTTTTCTCCCGATGCCTATCGAAAGGCCGCCATGGCATATATCGAGGGTCTCCGGGACTACGTCTCGAAAGGCCACAAACCCGCCCGGGTCCACAGTGTGGCCAGCCTGTTCATCAGCCGGCTCGACACCCTGGTTGACCGGAAACTGGAAGAAATAGCCGCCTCCGCCAGCGACCCGATGCTTGCCAAAAAAGCCGCCGGCCTCCTGGGCATGGCCGGCATCGCCAATACCCAGATCGTCTATGAAAATTTCGAAAAACTTTTCGACAAGAAGATCTTCGGCAATCTGGCCTCCCATGGCGCCCGAGTCCAGCGCCCTCTCTGGGCTTCGACCGGCACAAAGAATCCGAAATACTCCGACATTCTCTATGTCCAGAACCTGATCGGGCCCGACACGGTCAACACGGTTCCTGCCGAAACACTCCGGGCCTTTGCCGACCACGGGAAGGCCATCCGGACCATCGACCGCTACAAAGAGGACCGGGCTCTTCCCAACCCCCACGAGATCCTGGAAAAAATCCAGAACATCGGTATTTCGCTGGAAGCCGCCTACAACCAGCTGATCCGGGAGGGAGTGGAGGCCTTCAACAAATCCTTCGAAAGTCTTCTGGCCAGTACCGAGAAAAAGATTGCCTCCATCCGGAAGGGATGACGGCCCTTCGCGAGGGCCGTCCCCCACGGGGACCCATACAAGAAGGGCGCCACGGATCTTTCACAAAAGAAAGGATTTCCCTTGACAAGCAGCCTCCAGTCTCCCTTCCAGGGTGCCGGATTGAGTGAAGTCCAGCCTACGCCCCAGTCCACGGACACGCCACCGCTGACCATCGTCATCTTTGGCGCATCTGGAGACCTGACTCACAGGAAACTCGTTCCGGCCCTCTTCGATCTGATGGTCGACGGATTGCTTCATCCCGAGACAAGAATTCTTGGTGTTGCCCGAAGTCCCAAGACCCACGAGGAGTTTCGGGGGGAACTCCGTGCCTCCGTCCAGACCTTTGCCCGGAGCACAAACCATCTCGATCTCTTTTCCGAGTTCGAAAAGAAGATCTTTTACCACCCCATGACCTTCGACGACCCCAACGGATATACGGCCATCCGGACTACCCTTCTCTCCGACGAGTTCAGAAAGCCGACCCGGGGCAATGTTCTGTATTACCTGGCCACCCCGCCCAGCTATTTTGTGCCGATCATCCGGAACCTGGGAAGCTTCGGTCTGTCAAAGATCAACGAAGACGCGGGAGAGACTCCCGCTCCCTTCACCCGGATCATTGTCGAGAAACCCTTTGGGCGGGACCTGGCCTCGGCCAGGGACTTAAACCGCGAGGTTCTCCAGGTCTTTGCCGAACCCCAGGTCTATCGCATTGACCATTATCTGGGAAAGGAGACAGTCCAGAATATTGTTGTATTCCGGCTCTCAAACCCCGTCTTCGGAAACCTCTGGAACAATGTCTTCGTCAAGAGTGTCCACATCTCCGTCCACGAGTCGGTGGGTGTCGAAGGGCGGGGGGGGTATTTCGAAGAAGCAGGAATCCTGCGGGACATGGTCCAGAACCACCTCTTCCAGCTCATGACCCTGACCGCCATGGAACCTCCGGTCGCCTTCGAGGCCGAGTCGATCCGGGACGAAAAGGTGAAGGTCCTCCGATCTCTGAAACCGGTCCGGATCGAAGATCTTCCCCGGACGATCGTCCGGGGCCAGTATACGGTTGGCGAGGTTGACGGCGTCCCCGTCCCGGGCTACCGGAACGAACCCAAGATTCCCCCTCTCTCCGACACATCGACCTTTGTTCGGATGAGGGTCGAGGTCCAGAACTGGCGATGGGCCGGAGTTCCCTTCTTTCTGACGGCGGGCAAGCGCATGTCGAAAAGGGAGACCCTGGTCCGGATTGTCTTCAAGGATTTCCCCTTTGCTCTTTTCCGGCTGGCCGGAACCCCCGGGACGGTTCCCAACGAGCTGATCATCCGGATCCAGCCCAACGAAGGCATCGCCCTCCGTTTCGGGATCAAGAAACCAGGCGGATCCCTCATGATCGATCCGGTCGAGATGAACTTCTCCTATCAGCAGGCTTACCGCGCCCAGGCTCCCGAAGCCTACGAGCGTCTGCTCCACGATGCCATCGTCGGGGACTCGACCCTCTTTGCACGCAATGACGAGGTCGAAAATTCCTGGAATTTCATGGCTCCCTTCCTGGGCGACCTGACAAAGCTCTCTCCTCTCCGATTCTATACCGCCGGTACTGATGGCCCCGAGGAACAGGACCGGATCGGTGAACCCTCTCCCGCCTGAGACCTCAATACCTTGAACAGAATCGGTCCGGAAGAAATTCCGACAAAACGTCCAATCATAGCTGCGTTTTGCCTTTCAATCCTTCTCTCCTCCTGCACGCTCTCCCCCTCCTTTACCTCACGGCCCCCGGCCCTTCTCATTTCACAGGACCCTCCTCACAAACCCCTGTTTGTAATCCATCCTCCCCCCTCTTCGGCCGACATACTCTGGTTTTCCGGACATTCGGCCAAGGCGGCTACACTGGAGGAGGCACAAAAGACCGCCCTGGGCCAAGCCTTCGAAAAGTTGTCCGAGACTCTGTCCCGGAAGGGCTACCGTCTGACGGACAAGGAAAAACTAAAATGGTTCAGACAAGGAGAAGACCTCTCTTTCCCCCATATCGCCGACCGCTGGATTCGAGTCTACAAGGAGAGCCAGGACCGCCCCTACCTCCGCCGTACCTTGATCTATCTTCTTCTGGCCGTTCCGAAGCGCTATGAAGGGGCCATCATCGCCTCCCTCGCCCGGAAGGACCGAAGAGTTGCCGAACGCATGGAGAGAAGCTTGAGACAGTCCCGACAGGCCCTCCGGAAAAAAGACGGCACCCGATTTCTGGCAGCGCTCCGGGAGGCAGTCAACGCCGAACGCATGATCCACACTCTCCGGTCTTTTTCCCCTGAAAGCCGTCCCCGAATCCTCCGAGAACGAACTTCCGTGGAATCAAAATGGCGACAAAGCCTCCGGGAGATACACCTCTCCATTTCCCCTCCTTCTCCGGCCTTCTCCTTAAGGGAAACCATGATTCCTCCTGTTTCTCTGAAGGAAGCTGCAGTGATCCGCCAAAAAGGCCGTGAGATCGGTCTTTCCGGCCTCCATTTCGTCCCTACTCTCCACCCCTTCCGGGCTCCCGAGTACCTGGTTTTTCCCGACCTTTCCTGGCTGTTCGGAAATCCGAGGCCTGTCCTTTCACGGGAAGCATTGTCCTGGGAAATCGGCCTTTTCAGGCATCCGCCAGGGCCCGCCCGTCCTCCGCTCGACATCTCCTGTTCCCCGACAGGTTTCTCCGGATTGGCTGACTGCCTCCTTTCGAAGATCCATGTCCCGGGACACCATGGATTCATTGAAGGCCTCTACACACCCGTTCCGAATTCTCCGCTGGACAGACCGATTTTCAGAAACAATTTCAGAAAAACCTTGCTTGATGTCCACTTCAGGTTTTATCACCGCCGGCAGGTCCACCCGGTTGTCCTCTCCCTTTCCGCTCCGCTTCCGTCTTCCAAAAGGGATGAAATCCTTTCATTCTTCATGAAGGAGGGACGATCCCGGGACCTGACACTTTGCCCCGATACAGGGAAGATCCTGTCCTGTCCGAAAGGCCCCCCTCCCGATCTTCTGGACAGACAGGAAACCCGGCTGAGTGTCGATCTTCTCTCGGAACAGAATTCATCGAGTACCCAGGGGAACTTTTCTGTGGTGACGACGAGTCTTCACCTTCTGGAGACGCTCACCGACCGGAACGGAGTCTTCTGGAGACAGGAGACCTATGTCACCAGCCGGGGATTTTCCGGGGAGCTGTCCGCCCAGTCGGCCTGGAAGGTGTGTGCCCGTCGCCTCTCCCGGGATCTGGCCCTGGTCTACTATCCTCCCCGCCCCCCTCAATCCGGAGAGAGCGTCCATGGCCACTGAACCCCGCATCGAAGCCTTCGACATCGTCATCTCGGGCGCAGGGATTGGAGCCCTGACACTCGCCAACTATCTGGCCCCCCTGGGATTCAGGATCCTGATCCTCGACAGGCGACCCGCCTTCGACCCGGTCCATCGGGGGGAGCTTGTCCAGCCCCTGGGACTCTCGATCCTGGAGGAACTCTCCCTCCTCGAAGACCTGAAACGGACCCCACACACACTCTACAAAAGCTTTGACTTCCTGGATGGCCGGGGACGTCTCCTCATGCGGTCCTCCTATGACAGGGGGGAGGCTCCCTATCCCTATGCCCTGGCCATCGAACCCCACCAGATGGACCACCTTCTCGCCAGGAACCTTTCCTCCCACTCCCATATTGTCTTGCGCCACGAGTCGGACTTCAGGGACTTTAGCGTCGATGCGGCAGGGGTCAGGGCCACCTATGAACGGGGGGGAGAGGTGCGACAGGTTCTGGCCCGGATCCTTGTCGGAGACGACGGACGCCACTCCCGGGTCCGGGAGCTCGCCCGAATTCCGGGAACATTGAGGCCCTACAAGGACTCCTATCTGGGGGCCTCCCTTCTCCTCCCGGAGGATTCCTCCTCTCTTCCTCCGGCGATCCGGGACACTTCAGGACGGTATTTTCTCGGCCCCCGGTCGATTTTCTTTTTCTTTTCAGTCTCGGAGCGGCGTCGATTCTTTCTGACCCTTCTTCCCGACAGGGACCGGGACAAATTTTTTGCGAATGGTGTCGAGGCCGTCCTGGAAAGGCTGGACCGTCTTGTCCCGGGATTTGCCGAAACGGCAAAGGAGAACGGGCTCGACAATCCCCAGGGATTCACCGAACTTTCCGTCTGGAAGGTCGACCTCGAGCGCTGGTGCGACGATGGAGTGGTCCTGATCGGGGACGCGGCCCACGCCATGAACCCCCATGTGGCCCAGGGGCGGAACCAGGCCATGGAAGATGCCCGGGTCCTGGCCCCGATCATCGCCCGGGCTCTTCTGTCAGGTCCTCTTGTCCGCCGGGAGGCCCTTCTTCCCTATGAAAGGGCCCGGATTCCCGTCATCCGCTCCCTGCACAGGCTGGCAGACGAGATGACAAGGGTCTGGAATTCCGGGAATCCCCTCGTCGTAAGGGCCCGGGAGGCGGCCTTCCGCGGAATCGGCCGGACACCCTCTCTCCAGCGAAAAATCGTGACGACGATCGGGGGAACCCGGATCCTTCCCCTGACCTCCTGGGACAAGATCAGGGCCCTCGGCGCTGGACTTTAGCCGGCCAAGCCCAGTTCCAGAGGTTTTTTGCTATTTTCCTTCATTTGACGTTATCCTTGTGACATGGACGCCTGCGCCGATCCGGCGGGAGCCTGCCGGAACAGAACGACCAAACAGCGGACGGACTCCACCCGTGCAGATTAGACGCCGCATCAAGCTTCAGGCCCGCCTGATTCTCGGGACCATCGGCCGTCTCAATACCTTCTGGCGGACCATCTTCCTATCGGTCCTTATCGGATCCGCCACCGGCTTTTTTGTTTACCTGATCGAACGCGTCGTCTACCGCCTCCTCTTCCTGACCCTCTACAACACAGTCTTCAAAAACCATCTGGTGGTCATCCTCATTCCGATGATCGGAGTGCTTGCAGCCAGGTTTATTCTTACATCGGGGCGGGTCGACAATGCGGGGGGCACCGAAGAAATCATCAAGAGCTACCATGAATTCCGGGGAAAGGTGCCCCTGCGAAACGCCCTTTACAAAATTCCCGCCTACATCGCCACCCTTGGCTTCGGAGGCTCGGCCGGGCTCGAAGGGGCCTCGACCTATATCGGTGGAGTCATGAGTTCGCTGGTCGACCGGACCTTCGGCTGGCTCCGTCTCCCTTACGAGGAACAGAGGGTCATGCTTCTTGCCGGGGCGGCGGCGGGGCTTTCCGCCATGTTCAAGGCTCCTTTCACCGGGGCCATTTTCGTCCTTCAGGTTCCCTACCGCTCTGACATCGCCCCGAACGCCCTAGTCCCGACCCTGATCTCGAGCGTCAGCTCCTACATCGTCATGGTGAGTCTCGCCGGAACAGCCCCCCTCTTTTCGCTTGCCGCAAAGGCACAATTCCACTTCAAGGACTTTCTCTCTGTCCTTGTCATCGGACTGGTCTGTGGCGTCCTGACAACCCTTTTCATCCGAATCTACCGTGCCACAAAAAAATGGTTTGCCCAGGGGAAGGCCCGGCTGGGCCCCCGTCCGGTACTGGCGGCCCTGATCCTCGGACTGTCAGGATACGTCTCCACCAAGGCCTATGGAGAAGCCCTCCCCCTGGGACCAGGGTATATCTTCATCCAGCATCTTCTGACCGGAAACACCCCGATCGAAATGGCCATCGCTCTCTTTTTTCTGAAGGCCATCGCTGTGATTTTCACGTTTTCCGCCGGAGGAATCGGAGGATCCTTCTTTCCCCTTCTCTGTCTGGGGGCGGCGACCGGAAGTGTCGTGGCCCAGGTGGCCGGACTCGAGCCCTACGACTTCGGGGTGGTCATGGGAATGTCCGCCTTCCTTGCCGCAGGCTACAAAACCCCTCTGGCTGCCGTTGTCTTCATCGCTGAGGCGACCCACAGTTCGGGATACCTCATTCCGGGACTCATCGGAACGGTGGTCAGCTATGTCGTCAGCGGAAGCACCTCCATCTCCACCCACCAGCGTGACCGGGAAGACATTCATCTCTCCAACCGTTTCCATCTCCCGGTCCGGAATGCCATGATCCGGAACGTGGTGAACGTCTCTCCGGAGATATCCCTTCTGGAGTTCCGGGAGCATTTCATCTTCCGCCACCTTCACCGGATATACCCGGTCACGGAAGACACACCCGGGGGGCCCCACCTTCTCGGGATTTTTTCTCTCTATGATCTGGACAGATTTCCCCCGGACACATGGGAGAAAACCACGGTCAGGGACGCCATGATCACTGCGGTGGTGACCGTGACGGCCGACGAACCGATCCTGAATGCCATTGCCAAGATGAACGAGAAGGACCTCGAATTTCTCCCGGTCATCGACAACGAAAAGAACCGCCGGCTTGTGGGAGGCATCACCCGGACTGATGTCTTCCAGGGCGAATGGGCGAGCCTTCTATGACAATCACGTCGATTCTCCCGTCACTTTTTCTCACCTTCATCCTGACCGTTCTTTTCAGCTTCGTCATCGGCCTTGAACTTCACAGCTATCGTCGCAGCAACGAGGAGGATCTGGGATTCGGGACGACCCGAACCCTGACCCTCTCCGGAATCGCCGGCTTCGTCTTCTCGATCCTCGACCCGACAGGAATGCTCTACATCGCCGGCTTTCTCGCACTCTCCGCCTTTCTCCTGGTTCATTACCGATCCCGCCAGGAAAAAAACCCGTCCCTGATTCCTCCGATGATGGCCATCCTGACCTATGCGATGGGACCGATCGCCTTAAGGGAACCCCTGTGGTTCATCATGGTCTACGTGGTGGTCATCCTTCTCATTCTGGGAGAAAGCCACGGCATCCGGAAATTCTCCGACGCCGTCACCGCCACGGAAGTGGTCACCCTGGCGAAGTTTCTCATCATGGCAGGAATCATTCTTCCCTTTCTTCCCGAACGTCAGATCGGACCGGCCGTTCCCGTCACCTATACCCAGGTCTGGCTGGCGGTGGTCATGGTGTCGGGGGTCTCCTACCTCTCCTACCTCGCCCGTACCTATTTCTTTCCCCACCGGGGCCTTTTGCTGACAGGGACACTCGGAGGCCTCTACTCGAGCACCGTAGCCACCATCGTTCTGGCTCGCAAGGCTCGCGACCAGGCCGACCCCCTCACCTCGACAGCCATCATCCTGGCCTCGACCATGATGTACCTCCGGATGGAAATCCTTGTCCTCGTTTTGGGACCCGGAACGGTCTCCTTCCCGCTTCTGCTTCCCTACGGGACCCTCTTTCTCCTGTCCCTGGGAGCGGCCTGGGGAGCCCACTACTACAGCCGGCTCAAGAAACAGTCCGGAGGGTCTCTTCCATTATCGGAAAAACCCACCCACCCTCTCGAAGTGCGTACGGCGGTCATCTTTGCCGGAGCCTACGTCTTCTTCGCCGCCGTCACCCACCTGATCCTCAGTCGCTTCGGGGCGGGAGGCCTCCATATTTTGTCCTTTGCCGTCGGATTCACCGACATCACCCCGTTCATTCTTTCCCTCCTCGCCGGAAACTTTCACGTCACAAAGGGAGCCCTGGAGGGGGCGATCATTCTGGCATCGGGGAGCAACAACCTGGTCAATGGGATCTATGCCCTTGTCCTGGCCCGGGACCAGAGCGTTTTTCCGGCCTTTCTCTGGCTGGCGACGTCCTTCATCCTCTCGCTTCTTTATGCCCTCATCATCCCCTGACAACAAGGGAAGGGCGACAGCCGGGGGGGCCAGAAGGGCCAAACTGGGTCCAGAAAAGAAATGAGGGCGAAAGAAGTACCTCCTTTCGCCCTCGGGGGAGGGGGGTTAGGCGACGAAGAAGTCCGGCAGGGCCGGTTCGAAGCCCGCCTGGGTGAGCACCTTTTCCGTCCGGGTCCGGACCATCACCCAGAGATCGGACTTTTCAAGGCCCATCATTTTCCAGCACTCCTCGAAGGGAACGGGAAGATGGCTTTCGGCCATGCGATAGACCTGGTCGAAGATCCCGAGAACCTGGCGTCGATATTCCTCCTTTTCTGAGGCAGAGGACCGGGAGAGCCGCGTCCGCCACTCCCGAACACCAAAGGAGGATTGACGGAGCTCATCCGCGATCGGAGTCCGGAGCGACTCCTGGATGAGCGGATCCGCATGGCTCGAAACCTTCTCCACCACCGATATTCCGATCCCCTCGATCCCCAGCTGGAGACCCGCCAGAAATCCGTACCAGTCGAGACCCGCAAACCATGTCTTGATCTCCTGGCGTCCCTGGAGGGAGATCACCGGTTCAAAGGGCCGTCCCAGCATCTGGAGAGTTTTTTCCTGAATTGTAAAATGAACCACCTCCTCGTTGATCTGGCGCATCAGTTCCTTCCTGGCCTCAGCGGTCGGAGCAAAAGGAAGACGGTCACTGCAGAGTTCAAGAGCCAAAAGATCGATGTCGGCATAGACTTGCAACAATGTGGCGGCGGCATTCTTTACGTTTTGGTCCATGGGCGGCTCCTTGTTCGTTTGAGGAATATCCGTTCGGATCTTCTGTCTTCATCGGACAGATCCCGACTCCCAGATCCGGCTCTTCTGCCGGATCCTGATTACCGGTCCCGATAGACCCGGTTTTTGAACACTCCATATTTCAAAAGATGCCATAGGGGCTTTTTGTAGCCCAAAAACCGGATGATTCTCTGGGTTGTAGGGGCAAGGGGTGGGACCACTCCAGGAAGAATCCAGTTTCCCCGGGCCGAGGAGAATTCCTCGAGGTAGGGGATCAGGAAGGACCGGACGGCCGGATCAATGAAAAAGCGGGGCGAGAGGAAGTCCTCCTCCGTCTTCACCTCCCCTGTCGACAAAGCCCAGTCCCCCAGGGGTGTTCCGGGGTAGAGGCGGACCCCTGCCATTGCCACCACGGCCATGGGACGGGTGCTGTCGATGACCCGGCAGGTCGTGCGAACGGTCTCGGGCGTCTCTCCCGGCCCTCCGAAAATGAGGCTGTGACACAGGGGAATCCCGATCTTCCGACAATCTTCCGCCACCTCCAGGATCCGGCCCGTGGAAAACCCCTTCCCCAGACTTTCCAGGGTCGTCTCCTCCGCTGAGTCGGTTCCCACCTCAAGGCCATCACACCCCGCCGCCGCCATTTTCTGGAGGAGGCTCAATGTGAGGCCTGAAGGGGAGGCATAGGCCGACCACCGGATCCGGATTTTGCGGCGAATCAAGGCATCGGCAATCCCCTCGGCATGGGAGACCGGCAGGTTGAAGACACTGTCGACGAAGAAAAAGGACCGAATCCTATGTCGCCGGACCAGCTCTTCGATTTCGTCCACAACGGAATCCGGATCCCGGAGACGATGGTCCCTCCCTTCGAGAAGGGGGTAGGTACAGTACCGGCAGCGGAAGACACACCCCCGCTTCGTCTGAATATTGGCCATGCCCCCTACCCTCAGGTAGCGGGAGAGGTTGAAGAGGTGCCGGGCCGGACGGAGCTTGGTCCAGGCTCCTCCCTCAAAGGACAGGGGAGCCGGAGAAGCGGGAAAAAGTGCCGGAGAGGAAGGCTCCTTGCCCTGGCTCTGGCACCAGACGCCAGGGATTCCCTGGGGGGAGCATCCCTCTTCGAGGGCCCCAAGAAGAGCCGGAAAGGCCTCTTCTGACTCGCCGGCCACGCCGTAGTCGGCACCGAGGTTCTTCATCATGGGCCCCGGCATGAGCCCGAAAGCCGATCCTCCCACTATGAGAGGGGACCGCCGGGACCCAGAGCCACAGGCCGCTTCCCGGGCCGTCCGGATTAGCGTCTGGTAGTCGGGAAGATAAAAACGGGTCAGAGGATAGGCGGCATTGTCGAGGTTCCGAAGGGAGAAGGCGATGGCCCCGGGCCTCTCCCTCCGGATCGAATCGGTGAGGGCCTTTTGGGGATCCCGGGCAAAAGCTAGGTCCAGGACAGAGACCCTGTGCCCCGCCTTCAGGATTGCTGCGGCAGCATAGGCCAAACCGAGCGGGAATACAGGGTCCGGGAAGTGCTCCCGGTTTGCCGAGACCAGAAGTACCTTCACTCACCACTCTCCCTTCTGCCCGTGGACAAGATGATAAAGCCGATCACCCGGACGAACGGGTCTTGATGAGATGATCTCTCCGATCAATGTATTCTTTCTACCTTACTCCCATTGGGGGATTCGTCAAGTGACGGCCTTCGGTCCTGTAGAGGATTCATAATCTGTCCGGTTTTGTAGCACAACAGTTGTCCGGTTCAATAAGGGGTCAAAGGAGGGCCCCCGATGGACCGAACGACCGTGCTGCAGGAGATCCGGAAGATGCGCT
>Ga0078972_1004816_pt1 | contig 35814 bp, 27 predicted proteins | sample YelNatPaOPGAMG01_FD_67568 | JGI IMG/M metagenome (GOLD analysis project Ga0078972, IMG submission 67568) | Hot spring thermophilic microbial communities from Obsidian Pool, Yellowstone National Park, USA - OP-RAMG-01 (SPADES assembly) (version 2) | ecosystem: Environmental > Aquatic > Thermal...
GCAAGCACAACGGCATCGGTGTAGGTGCCGCCCGTATCCACACCCAAGAGCAGACGATCCATGTTAGAGATGCTCCCCACTGTCCCAACGCACGAGTGGCGAGGATTGAGGGACATCTGCTAACGGGTTACTCAGACGGATCACGCGACACCCTCACCGCATAGGCGAGAGGCAATCTGCTCGATCCGTTCCGGGAACCCGTTGGCACGCGTTTCCCAAATCCCCGCCGTTGGTCTATGCCTATGCTGTCATTGTAGCACCGGCCCACAGAATCCACAATATCACCTATTCACCCAACATGCCGCGCACAATCACATCGACGGCGGCCTCTTCGTCCAACCCGCGCGACATGAGCGTCTCCAGCTCCTTTTTGCCCACCGTGCCGATGGCAGCCTCGTGGGTCACCATGGCCCGGTCATCGCTGACGCTCACTACCGGCACTGCATGCGCCCGCGCCTGGCCGCGCACCACCTCCACGCAATCCACATGGCCGCGGCTAAAGGGTGCGTTGCCCTCGGTCGTGCCGAAAACCTCGCTGCGGGCCTGATCCCGCACGGCGATGCGCGACTTGGCCAGCCCGCGCGCATTTTCACCGTTCAAGCGGATCGTCTCGCGCACGATGATGTGATCATCGGCGTAGCCCATGGCCTTGGCGGTCAGCTCGGCCAGGCCGTCTTTGGCCACATCGACCGTATAGTCGAAATCGACTTCGCCGGCGCGCCCCTTGCTGAGGTTGAACTCGGAGTAGTAGCGCCCTCCCTCGTCCACCGTCACCTGGGCCCTGGGCAACACCTCCACACCGCCCGCTTCGCCGTGGTAGTGCGTCTCGCGGTAGCGCATGGTAGCGCCCGGGCCCACATGGATCGTCCCTTCCATAATGTGCTGCACCTGCGCCGCGTTGGGAAAGGTGCAGTGGGCCACGAACTCGACCGCACCGCCCATGCCGATCTGGAAATCGGAAATGATGCGCTGCACCCCCTCGGCCGGTATTACGCCGAAGCAGAGGTGCACCGGCTGCTCGATTATGGCCCCCGGCTCCACCACCACCCGCGCCTTGACCCCGTCGGGCAACTGTTCGGCGGTCATGGAAAGGCCGGGGATGCTGTTGGCCCCAAGCACCTGGTTGCCGCTCACTACCAGGCTGCCTACCTTGGGCGACTTGAGGAACTCTGGATTGCCCCCGGAGCGCTCATAGGCCTGCAAAATGGCCTCAAAGTCGCTCATATTCGATCTCCTTCTCGACCGGCGTCACGCGGCCGCAGGGCCGGCAGCAGCGGGCATAGCGGTCGCAGACGTGCCCCGGCGCGCCGGTTTCGAGGATTCTCCCCTCGCAGATGAGCGAAGCTGTATCGGCAATGGTCACCACCTCATCGCGGTGGCTGATGACCAGGACGGTCGTCCCCTCTTCCGCCAGGCGATGGATCAGCCGGGCGATATCCTCCAGGCTCATGATATCGATGCCGGAATCTGGCTCATCGAGGATAGCCAGCCTGGGTTGCATGGCATAGACGGCCGCCAGCTCCACCCGCTTGCGCTCGCCACCAGAGAGGGACTCATCAACCAGGCGGCCCAGATAGGCTTCGGGGTCCAGGGCCACAGCACGCAGGGCCTCGTGGATGCGCTTCACATTGGGCTCGCGCATGCCCAGGCTCAGATAGCGCGCCACCGAAAGCCCCTCAAAGCGCGCCGGCTCCTGCCAGGCCAGGGTCAGGCCGCGCTTACCGCGCTCGCTGATCGTGAAGCCCGTGATATCCTGATCGTCGAACCAGATCCGCCCCTGTGCCGGCGTATAGCCTGTCGAGCCCACCAGGGTATAGGCCAGGGTCGATTTGCCGGACCCGTTGAGCCCCAGCACGGCGTGTACCGAGCCCTCTTTCACTTGCAAATCCACGCCGCGCAGGATCTCGCGCCCCTCGCGCCACACATGCAGATCATCGACCTGCAGCAGAGATTGAGTCTGCATATTCATCATTTCCCTATCTATCATCAGGCTATACCCAGCGCCAGCAGGCCGGCCCACAGCGCCAGGCCGCCGGCAAAGATCCAGATCATATCCCACCTGAGGAAACGCAGAGCCACAAAGGCTCCCGCCGCCAACGCCAGCGTGGCCGGCCCATGGATAGCGGCGCCCCCCAACTGCAACACAACCAGAGCCAGCAAGCCCACAAACGACGCCAATACGCCTGCCAGGGCCCCCCGGACGGCCCCCAAATCCGGCAGGCGCGTAAAGAGCTCGGTAAAGAGCAGCGACATGACGAACGAAGGCGAGAAAATGGCAAAGGTCGCCAGAACTGCGCCGCCGACGCCGCCGGCTGCATAGCCCACAAAAGCCGCCGTAATCAGAAAGGGGCCTGGAGTGATCTGGCCCAGAGCCACACCATCGGCGAACTGGGCCATGGAAAGCCAGTGCCTGGTGTTGACCACCTCGGTTTGTATCAAAGGAATGATGGTCGTGCCGTTGCCAAAAGCTACCGCGCCGATCTTGAAGAGCGCCAGCGCCATCCGGCCCGCATCCGAGTGCAGGGCAAAGGCCAGCCCGGCCATGCCCAGCACGGTAGCAAACGACGCGCCGATGGCGGCCCAGCGCCTGCGCGACATGGGCCGTACGGCCCGGCGGAGAGGAGCAGCGCCGCCCTGCGCTCGCGGCCGCAACAGGAGCGCCCCTACCGCCAGCGCCGCCAGCACGATCAGGATCGCATTCATCTGGAACGCCAGGCCCACAAAAGCGGCCAGGGCAATGACGGCCTGCACCTTGCCTTTGAGGGCGCGCTGGCCGAAATCGAGCGTCATGTGCAAGATCGTGCCCACGACCAGGGCCTCGAGGCCCAGGAACAGCGGGTGCACCCAAGGCAAGCCGCCGGCAGCAAAATAGACCGCCGACAGGGCCAACATCAGCACAAAAGCGGGCAGCACAAAGCCGAGCATGCCCATCACCGCGCCGGGGACGCCGCGCAGATTGTAGCCCACATAGGCGGCAAGATCCGGCAACATCGGGCCCGGATAGAGCTGTACCAAGGCCAAGCCCTCATCCAGCTCCGCTTCACTCATCCATTCGTTGCGCACGACCAGCGCTTTCATCTTGTGCAGCATGGCCATGCCAAAGCTCGTCCCCCCAACCTGCAGAAAGCACAGCAGAATGGCGAGGAGCGGCACGCGCTCCACAGTTGCACCGGCCGCCAGCGGCGCGGGCCGGGTAACTCCGCGCCCCACACGATCAGCCTCTCGAAAGGTTCCCCCCATCGCGGCTCTCACACCTACTCATTAGCAGAACGTCGACAGCTCGGCAAGGGCGCAATAGCCTCTTCCTCGGGCGCCAGCCTGGCCGCCGAGAGAATGGTGTGCACTTCAGAATCCACCAGCCGGTAAAAGATGCGCTGGCCCTCGCGCCGATCCTCCACGATGCCCAGGCGCCGCAGCTCGGCCAACTGTTGCGAGACATAAGGCTGCGGCCGGTTGCACAGGGCGGCCAGATTGCAGACGCATTCCTCCCCACGCCACAGCGCCAGGAGCAGCTGCAATCGGATGGGATGCGCTAACGCATGAAAAACCTCGCTGGCTCGCGCAAGCGGATCACGGCGCACTGCCATCATGCCCTCCTTAATCTCTGGGTATATATGCATATAAACTAATATATTGTATTCCGCATACCCATGTTTGTCAAACCAGTCGCCCATGCCCGATTGGGCACAACGTACGATGAAAATGCCCCTCGGTTTCCGGGCATCATGCTCCGCATGTGGCCGGACCAGGCCTTCTTATACGGTGTGGGTCTGTAGGGCGGCCGCACAGACCCACACCCTCTGGGATAAAGCCGGGCTTGGGCGGAGCGGACCAGCCGGCAATTGCCCGGAAGGGCGTTGGCGCTATTTTCGGACCAGGCGGGAGCTGATCTCCACCAGGATGCCGCCCATCTGCTCGCGCACCGGGCCGTCAAAGCCGGCGGCCCGCAGCGTCGCGACTGTATCGCGGTCCAGGTGACACTCGTGGCTGACGCGGATCCACCAGGGCGCCAGCAGCCGGATGGCCAGGCGCAGCGGCCCGCGGGCCGGGAGGACGTGCTCCACCAGGTGCAGTGTCCCCCCGGGCTTGAGCACGCGCCGCACCTCTGCCAGAGCGGGGGAGGCTTCTCGGATGGAGCAAAAGACGAGGGTGCCGATCACAGCGTCAAAAGCGCCGGAGGAGAAGGGCAAGGCCTCAGCGCGGGCACGCACCAGCCCCACAGGAAAAGGCACGGCCGACAGGCCTATCTCTTGCCGGGAGTGCAACAGCGCCTTCTGGCGCGGGTCGATGCCGACCAGGCGCTCGACAGTGCGGTAGTAGGGGAGATTGGCGCCGCCGCCAATGCCCAGCTCCAGCACCCGGCCCTGGACGGCGCCGGCGGCCCGCTCGCGCCCGCCTGAGAGCGTCCAGCGGTGAAGAAGCGAGTAGATGCTCACAAGGCTAGCTCGGTAACCTTCCAACGTCGGTAGAACTCGGCAATGCGGCCCCTGGGTGTGACAACCCTTGCCTGGCTCATGATGGTTTCCGCTCCTCTCTCAATGCCGCTTGTCACCCATTCTACTGTAGCATGAGGGCACTGTCAATGGGAACACCCCACCCTCTAAGGGGCCATAGCCGGGGGGAGCCCTGAGCCCGGCAAGCCAGCCGGCAGCTTTTTGCCCATTGGCCCAGCAGGGAAATCGCTGCGTTGGGCCCACCCGGCGCCAAGCAGACTTGTTTTTCCGGTTGCACAGGGGCTGCCGTGTGGTTATACTGCCCCTGCCCGGCTGCTGCAATCGAAGGTGGCCGGGGTAAGGAGGCCACGATGGGCAGGAAAGCCACCGGTTTGGCGCTCTTCGCCGGGTTTGCACTCGCGGCCGCGGCGGCAGGCTATGCGCTTGCCATCCGCCCCCGGCTGTTGGCGTGGGGCGCGACGGTGGAGGAGCGCTATCGCCCATACCCCGGCGATGACCTGGTGCCCAACCCGCAATGGAGTTATACCCACGCCATCACGATCTACGCGCCAGCAGCGGCCATTTGGCCCTGGCTGGTGCAGCGCGGCTATCGGCGCGGCGGCTGGTATACCTGCGACGGGTTATACAAGCTCATCGGCGCCGACGAATTTGTGGACGGCCACTCTGCCAGGCGCATCATCCCCGAGCTGCAGGGCCTGCAGGCGGGCGACTCGCTCCCTCTGGCCCCCGGTGTGGAGATGCCGGTGGCAGCCAGCGAGCCGGAGCGGCTGCTCCTGGTCCATGCAGAGGGCGACCCTAGCCGGCCCGGCCAGCCCCCGGACCCCGCATTGCCCGGCTATCTGAACATCAGCTGGCTCTGGCTGCTGGAGCCCCTGACCCCCGAGATTACCCGGCTCATCGATCATCTGCGCCTTGATTACCATGCCAACGCTGCTGCACAGATCATGCAACGACTGGCTATCGATCCCGGCGCCTTTGTGCTGGACCGCAAAATGCTGCTCGGCATCAAGGAGCGGGCCGAAGGAGCCCAGCAGGAGGGATAGCGATGGGAGATCGGGTCTTGATCGTCTATGCCAGCCGTACAGGGACGTCGGCAGAGGTGGCGGAAGCAGTGGCGCAGGTGCTGCGCGAGCAGGGGTTGGCGATCGATGTGCGCAGTGTGGATCAGGTGCGCGGCGACCTCAGCGCCTACTGGGCGGTGGTGCTCGGGTGCTCGTTGCACAGGCATCGCCTGCTGCCCGAAATGATGGGCTTTGTGCGCAAATACCGGGAGGAATTGAGCACCAAGACCATGGCCTATTTCGCTGTTGGCCCGGCCATGCGGGAAGATACACCCGAGCACCGCGATCAGCTGCTGCGCTGCCTCGAGCCCCTGCGCCGGGTCAAAGAGCCAATCAGTGCAGGGCTCTTCGTCGGGCGCAGGGCCAAGACGCCCGAGGGGGACTATCTCGACTGGCAGGCCATTCGCAGCTGGGCAGAGAAACTGGCCACTGAGCTCAAGCCGAGCCCCAAACTGGAGCCAGCCTGATACCCGCCGGGCGGAGCTCACCGAGGGCGCAAAGATCCCTCTCACCTTATCCTCCTTTGCGCCTTGGCGGTAAGGCCGGTTTCCCTAGATCTCCAGCGCTGCCTGCACGGGCTGCTCCCCATCGATCCATTTGACGGCGACAGCGGGCAGCTCCTTGATCGACCCGCGCTGCACCGTACAATCGGGCAGAGAGCGCAGAAAGACATTCCCGTAGGCCTTGCTGAGCACGCGCTTGTCGAGGATCACCACCACGCCCCGGTCTTCGTGGCTGCGAATGAGGCGCCCGAACCCCTGGCGAAAGCGCAACACCGTCTCGGGCACCTGATATTGGTTAAAGGGGTCCTCAAAGGTCTCGGAACGGGCCGCGGTGATGGGGTCGGAGGGCACGCTAAAGGGCAGCCGCACCATCACCAGGCACGAGAGCGCTTCGCCCACCACATCGATACCCTCCCAGAAGCTGCGCGTGCCCAGGAGCACGGCATGCTGTGTCGTCTTGAAATTCTCCAGCAGCTGCCGGCGCGAGCCATCCAGGCTCTGGGCGTATACGACGATGCCATCCTGCTCCAGCGGGGGCGTGATAGCCCGGTGTGCGGAGCGCAGTTGCGTATAAGAGGTGAAGAGGGCCAGCGTGCGGCCTTTGGTGGCGCGACAGAGATCTACCAGCGCCTGCTCTACCGCCTTTTGATAGTAGGGACTGCCCGGCTCGGGGATATCGGTCGGCAGATAGACGAGCGTCGAGCGGCGATAGTCAAAGGGCGAGCCTACCGCCAGCTCGTTCGCATACTCCAGGCCCAGGCGGCTGCGCATATAGTCGAACTCGCGCCCGGTGCGCAGGGTGGCCGAAGTGAGAATGGCGGTTTCCATGCGCTTAAAGAGGCCCTCCTGCAAGAGTGCGCCCACTTCCAGCGGCGCTGCCTGCAGAGTGATAGAGCTATCGCGGCTGGAAAGGGTGAGCCAGTAAATCTGCGTGGTCGCCGGCTTCATGATGATCGCTTCAAGTTGTGTGCAGACTTCGGTAGCGCGCTGCAGCCGCGAGCGCAGCCCTTGCAGTACCTCGTCATAGTCGGGGATATTCGCTTCGCTCAGCTCATCATAGGCCGCGGTGAGCTTGCGCAAGTTGGCGATGAGATTTTTCATCGTCTGCGAGGCTTTATCCCAGCGCACCTCGACGTCAATCCAGGATGGCTGAGAGCGCAGGCCCGTGGTCAGGCGGATCTGCACATCATACTCGCTATCCTGGCGCCCCCCCAGCTGATCATGGCAAAAGTTGTCCAGGGCATCAAAGAACAGGGCCCCCTCCTGCCGCAGATGGTCCACCTGACCATGCAATACTTCGACAAAGGTTTCGATTCGTTGGCGGTCATTGGGCGAGAGGGTGCTACGGCGCAGGCCGGGGGTGACCTCACTCAGCAGGCCGCCCCGCCGGTCCCCGGGGCTCCCCAACGGGCTGTCCGCAGCCCGCTGCGGTCCCCGGCCACCGCCCAGGCGCACGCTCAGGCTATTCAAGAGCCCATCGAACTGGCGCTGATTGACGGTGTAGCCGAGGCTTTCGGTAGCGCGCGCTTCCAGGTGATGCGCCTCATCGATGATCAGGTGCTGGAAATCGGGCAGGAGCCGCCCCTCCAACGTCACATCGGAAAGGAGCAGGGCGTGGTTGACAATGATCACGTGCGCTGCCTCAGCCCGAGCCCGGGCGCGGGCCAGGAAGCAACTGCCCCCCAGCCGGTGCGGGCATCGCTCACCGAGGCAATTATCCGCCTCTGCGCCGATCTGCGCCCACACATTCGATTCGCTGGTGATCATGGTCAGCTCGGCATGGTCCCCTGTCGAGGTAACCGGCAGCCAGGCCAGGATCTTGGCCAGCACGCGCACCTCATCAGTGTTCAAGTGCTCACTCTTTCGGAACTGGGCCAGCCGGCGCAGGCAGAGATAATTGCTGCGCCCTTTGAGCAGGGCGGCCTTGAAAGGCCGGTCGAGGATGCGCTGCAGATCTGGGATGTCCTTCAGGTAGAGCTGGTCCTGCAGGTTGATGGTATTGGTCGAGATGACCACGTGCCGGCCGTTGCGCACGGCGAAGTCGACCGCCGCCAGCAGGTAGGCCAGCGATTTGCCGGTGCCGGTGCCTGCCTCCACCAAGAGCTGTCCGCCCTCATTGAAAGCCTCGACCACGGCCCGCAACATATCTACCTGCTGCGAACGATACTCGTAACCGGGAAAGCTCTTGGCAAAGGGCCCATCAGGCCCCAGGAGGGCCGCCAGGGCCTCGGCGTCCAGGGGGGTCTTGTTGTTCGTAGGGCGCAGCGGGTCCTCGCGCGGCCGGCGAGAGAGCACCAGGCCCATCCCGGCCCGGTCCAATAAGCCCTTTTCCAGGAGCTGCTGGCGGATGGTGCCCGTTTCCGCGGTGCGCGCTCGCTCGCGCTCCAGGTCACGGAAGATGTGGCGCAGGGGCCACTCGCTGCGCGCCGCCACCCGGTTGATCTCCTGCAGCACCTCCAGATCCATCTCCAAAGCTCGCTGCAAAAGCGCCAGGAAAAGGTCCTTGGTCGCGGTGGCATCCTCCAGAGCGCGGTGGCGTGTGGGCAGGGAAATACCGAGCTGGTCGGCCAGGGCGCCCAGGGAATAGCGGGGGGCCTCTGGCAGCAGGATGCTGGCCAGCTCAAAGGTGTCGATACCCAGGGCGTCGGGCAAGAGCCCCTGGCGGCGGAGAAAGCCGAGATCAAAATTGATGTTGTGGCCCACGACCGGGCTATCGCCCACAAAGCGCCGCAGATCGGGCAGCGCCTGGTGCAACGAAGGGGCGTGCGCCACCTCGCCCTGAGAGATCCCCGTCAGAAGCTGGATCTTGTAGGGGATGGGGCGATGGGGATTGATCAGTGTTGAAAAGGTATCCAGCGTACGATCGGTGCGGAAACGGACGGCGCCGATCTCGATGATCGCGTCGTGCTCGGGGCTCAGCCCTGTCGTTTCCAGATCGAGGGCCACGTAGACCTGGGGCATCTCGCTCCGTTCTAGCGGACGGGCCTTCCGTCTGCGCAACGATTATACACCGGAACATGCGAGAGGTACAAAGCGGAATAGTATATATCGGTAAGTTGGCAAAGAACGCAACCACACCCCCGACAACAGATGGCTGCCACAGATGATACAGGTTACTTGCTCGCTACACCGAAATCGCGTGACGATAGAGCCCGCCTCACCGTGGCAGCAGCCAAGCCGTGTAATCCCTTGGCGGGGTGCAGTCCTATACCTCGATATCCGCCACCGAGTTCACAATCATATGGGGCTGATAGGCAAAGCGGCCCACCATCTCGCGGCGGGTCACGCCGGTCAAGACGAGTATAGTCTCCATGCCGCTCTCGATGCCGGCAACCATATCGGTATCCATGCGGTCGCCGACCATGACCGAGTTTTCCGAGTGGGCATCGAGGTAGCGCAACGCCGTGCGCATCATCAAGGGGTTGGGCTTGCCGATAAAGAAAGGACTGGCGCCGCTGGCCTTTTCGATCAGTGCGGCCACGGCCCCGCAGGCCGGCACAAGGCCGCCTTCACCGGGGCCCGATGGGTCGGGATTGGTGGCCACAAAGCGTGCGCCGGCGCGGATCAGGCGCACGGCCAGGGTGAGTTGCTCAAAGCTATAGGTGTTGGTCTCGCCCAACACCACATAGTCGGGCTCATGGGCGGTCAGGATATAACCTACGCTGTGCAGGGCAGTGGTCAGCCCCGCTTCGCCCACCACAAAAGCCGTCCCATGGGGGCGCTGGCTGTCGAGAAAGCGCGCAGTGGCCAGGGCCGAGGTGTAGAAATGCTCAGCCGCTATCTCGATGCCGGCAACGCGCAGACGATGCTGCAGGTCCGCCGGGGTGTAGAGCGAGTTGTTGGTCAGCACCAGATATCGGGCCCCACGCTCATTGAGCCGCCGGATGAAGAGATCCGCCCCGGGGATGATTCGGCTGCCCGTGACCAGGACGCCGTCCAGATCGATGAGGTAGCTCTTGGGTGGTTGCATGGCCTGCTCCTGGCAAGAAGGGTAAGCTAAACTATACTGCAAAGGCCCCAGGCGCACAAGGCGCTGGAATCCTACAGGGTGCGGCTCAATCTTGGGGCAGTTCTTAGGCTGTTGCTGGGCCGCAGCGTGAGGCCCATCCCCCCTACCCCCTGCCTGCCGGCGGGGGCGGGCCAGGGTGGGGGCAAGAGGCGCACGACACAGCCCGGCTGTACGCACTCATCCCCAGGTTGAACTGTACCCGAAGCCTCCCCTTTCGTTATTTTCCTCAAACAAACCGCGAAATATAGGTCAGGTGGCCTATTTACATTTGCCGCCAACGGCCCTATTATATCCATAAGAAGATATAGGCCACCCATTACAGGCGCGTCGGAGCGCCAGGGCTCGCAGGGAGCACATCCCCCGCCGTGGGCCGATATCACTGATGTGTTTGGGCCAGGACGGGCATCCTGGCAGTAAGGTGGAAGATCCTACATGAGCAGCCATCCATCGAGCGCCGTCATCACCGCCAACATGTCTACGCCTGCCCAAACCTGCTCGATCAGGGCGATGGTCGTGGAAGCCAACCCCGTTATCCGCGAGGGGCTATGCAGCTTTCTGCGCAATGCGCAAGTAGAGGTTGTGGCTCAAGCCCGCAATGCATTTGAGGCCATTGAGTTGGTCTCCCAACTGACGCCCTCCATAGTGCTGCTCAGCGTCCCCCGATTGGGGCCGGAACACCTGGCCGCCATGCAGGCCATGCGCCGGCCGGACCCGCAGATAGGGATTGTGGTGCTCAGCATGCAAGGCGACCAGGATCTCCTGCTACAAGCGCTCGCCCACGGCGCCACCTGCTATCTGGCTGGCCAAGTCTCTCAGGAGGATCTGGCGGCTGCAATCAGAGCGGCGGCGGGTGGGCGTTCCCTGGTCGATCGCGAGGCGCTCCTCAAAGCTGCGGGCTCCCTCATTGCGCTGGAGCGCAATCCCGCGCCATGTACAGACCCGCTCGACACTTTGACCCCGCGAGAGCGTGAAGTATTGGCCCTCTTGACCGAGGGGCTGAGCAACAGCAACATTGCCTCCGCATTGGGGGTCAGCGTAGGCACCATCAAGACGCACATCTGCAACATTCTCAGCAAGCTGCACATGGCAGATCGGGTGCAGGCCGCCGTCTGGGCGACACGGCGCGGGCTTGGGCCGCAGCCGAGCGCAGCACGCACGTCAAGGCGCACCAAACCCTCTTGATCTGTCTGGCCACTTGGCCACAAAACGGGTGGGTATCCAGCGATGGAGGAAAAGCCGGCTGGGGATGCAGCGGGTGCATCCCCGGCCTCGCTTCAGATTCGGCCTTGGTGCCTGCTATGGCGCTCGCTGCCATCTTCCTTATGGGAGGCCTGCCGTTCCTTCTGCTCTTCGGCAATGTACGCCTCTGGGTTCTCCTCAAAGGTCCGTTGGCAAGTAGGGCAGCAGAAGTAATACTGTGTGCCCCCATATTCCACCCAGGAATCAACATCATCGGGATGGATCTCCAGCCCGCACACCGGGTCGCGAGGCAGATTTCCTTCCATGTGTCCTTCCTTCTGCGTGTTCATGTGTGTCGTCGCGCCGAGAGGATGCGGACGCCCCTACTTTTGAGGGCGCCGGGCGCTATAGAACTCGCTCGGCTCCTCACCTGGCGTCGCGGGCAAGCCTGCCACTGTGACCTCGCGCTGCTGCTTGCGCAAGCGGTCCAGTTCCCGCTGGGCTGCCGTCTCTGCATCGCGTAGTTCGGCGGCCCGACGCTCCTCAGCAGTGGCCTGGTCCTGCAGTTGCTTGATGCTTGTTTCGAGCTCTCGGATATGCTGCTCTTCCTTCGGCGCACCCCTTTGCGCCGTCTCCAGCTCGGCCTTCATGCTCTCCATTTGCGTCCGCTGCGCGCGGGCCATTTCCTCAGCTCGCAGGCGCGCCTGGGCCAGCGCCTTTTGCGCAGCCTCCAGGTCGGCCGTTTCCCGGTCCACCTGCGCCCGTAGCTCGGCCAGCCGCTGGTCCTCGGCCTTGAGGGCAGCCCGGTTTTCTTCGTCACGCCGGCCCAAAGCCTCCATCTCTTGCCGGCGTTGTGCGAGCACAGCCTGGGCAGCGTTGAGCTCCTCTTCCAGCTTGCGCAACCCACCTATCCGCGCCTGGATATCGTTGATGCGCGCCTCTTGGGCGCTGATATCACGTTGGACCGCCTGCTGCCGTTCTTGCAGGCTGATGACCTCGGCCTGCTCTTGCCGCAGCATGCTGGCCTGCCTCTCTTGCTCGGCAGCCAGCGCCTGCTGGGCTGCGGCCAGCTGCGACCGCTCTTGGGAGATACGCTGCTCGAGGGCCGCCACATCGGGGCCCGCGGCCACAGCCGGGGGCTGGCGTTGGCGCGCTGACAGACTTTCCAGCTCAGCCTGGCTCTTCGCCAGCCGGGCGCGGGCCGCCTCCAGTTCCCCCTCCAGCCGTGCGACATTTGCGCGCGCAGCCCTGGCCCTCTCCTCAGCCGCGCTGATCTCCGCCGGGTAGCGGTTGACCGCGGCCTCGGCCTCTTTTACCGCGGCCGCTTCGGCGCCTGTTTTGTAGCGCTCTTCCATGGCATAGGCGCGTATCGGCGCCTGGCGGAGGTAGGCTTCCGGATTGGCGTCAAAAGCTTCAGCACAGCCCACGCAGCAAAAGTAAAGGGTCTCTCCGCCGTACTCTCGTGAGGCGATCGCCTCTTCGGGCCTGACGCCCTTTCCGCAGACGACGTCAAAGACCTGCCGCTCCGCGACCGGAACCCCTGCCTGCTGCGCACGCTCGGCCTTTTGCTGCCCCTGGTTGCCACCCCCGAAAATGTTGGCCATCTCAACACCCCTTTATGGCAAAGATGCTCTTGCGGTCAGTGACAGGCAAAACAGAATGAGAAGCCAGCGCCCTGCCGGAGTGTGAGGGGAGGATCTGGGCCAGGCCCATAGTTAGATGGCAGCCACCGACCAATACCCGGGCAGCAAGATACGTGCCAGTTGGGGATAGAAAGCGCAAATGCACCTTCGGCTGGCGTCGCCTGAGGTTAGATGGTACAATAGGCGCTATTCTCAGGTCAGTCTTCCATGCCCAATTGGGCACAACGCACGATGGAAATGGCCTTCGGCTTCCGGGTACCACGCTCCGCACGCGGCCGGAACAGACCTTCTTATACGGTGTGGGTCTGTGGGGCGGCCGCACAGCGGCCACCCCACAGACCCACACCCTCTGGGATAAAGCCGGGCTTGGGCGGAGCGGACCAGCCGGCAATTGCCCGGAAGGGCCCTGGCGCTTTTCTTGAATCAGTGGCCCACACAAAGGAGGCAGTATCTGCCATGGACCAACATGAGCTCGAAACGACAGCCCGGGCGCTCGTGGCGCCGGGCAAAGGAATCCTGGCGGCCGATGAGAGCACGCGCACGATCAAGAAGCGGCTCGATACGGTCGGGGTGCCCTCTACCGAAGAGACTCGTCGCGCCTACCGTGACCTTCTGTTCACTGCGCCTGGCATCGAGCCCTACATCAGCGGCGTGATCATGTACGATGAGACCATCCGTCAGGCCTCGCACGACGGTGTGCCCTTTCCCCAACTCTTGGCGCAGCGGGGCATCATCCCCGGCATCAAAGTGGACCTGGGCACGGTGGACCTGCCGGGCTATCCGGGTGAAAAGATCACCGAGGGCCTCGATGGCCTGCGCAATCGTCTGAGCGAATACCGGCAGTTGGGTGCGCGCTTTGCCAAGTGGCGCGCTGTCTACGCCATAGGGGACGGCACCCCCACATGCTACGGCATGGATGCCAACGCTCAGGCCCTGGCGCGCTACGCCGCCCTCTGCCAAGAGGCGGGGCTCACCCCCATCGTCGAGCCTGAGGTACTCATGGATGGCGATCACACGGCCGAGCGCTGCGCCGAGGTCACAGAGCAGGTCCTGCACCGCGTCTTTGCCGCCCTGGAGGAAGCGCGAGTCGCCCCAGAAGGCATGTTGCTCAAGCCCAACATGATCCTGCCCGGCGAGAAAGCGGCTCAGCGGCTATCTCCGCCGCAGGTGGCCGATCTGACCGTTCGCACCCTGCGCCGTGTGGTGCCGGCGGCCGTGCCCGGCATCGTCTTTCTTTCGGGAGGGCAGCGGGCGCAGGAAGCGACAGAAAACCTCAACGCGCTCAACCGCACCGGGCCACAGCCCTGGGCGCTCAGCTTTTCCTATGGCCGCGCCCTGCAGGAAGCGGCCTTGAAGCTGTGGCACGGAGATGCGCACAATACGGCCCCTGCCCAGGAAGCCTTCCGCCGCCGCGCCGAGCTCTGCAGCGCGGCGCGCGCCGGGCGCTACTTGCCGGAGATGGAGGCTGCTTCGGCCTGAAAAGCCGGCAGACCTGACAGGTTTCAGAAACCTGTCAGGTCTGCGCCACGCTGCAAAATCCAGACTCGACAAACTGCGGAAAATGCCTTATAATAGGGCTAGTCGCCCGGTACACCAAAGGCGGATTCCCGCGCCCCGCGGGGAGGGGACGGGCGCCCCTCGCACTCCGCTTCCTCAGCTCGCATGAAGGAGGCCGCTAGGGAACAACGCTTTTGCCATTCGCACGCAGAATTTCGCGCTCACCTGCAGCGGAGGAGAAGCGGTTTTGGCCCTGCGCCTACCGGGTTTATCCCGGTGACCGAAAAGTTCGGTTCTTCCTCCGGCTGCGCGGCCCATGACCCCTATTCGGGGCGGGCTTACCCCTTGGGCCAGGGTCTACCTGGCCGTTTCGCCTGTCACAGGCTCAAATCCAAGGAGAACCTCGGATGGCTAGTGTAACCTACGAGCATGTATCCAAGCGCTTCGGCGAGGTCCTCGCGGTCAACGACCTGAATATCGAGATCGCGGATAAGGAATTCCTCGTCTTCGTGGGCCCCTCCGGCTGCGGCAAGACCACCTCGCTGCGCCTCCTCGCCGGCCTGGAAGAGATCACCGAGGGCAATATCTACATCGGTGACCGCCTGGTGAACGATGTGGCCCCCAAGGACCGCGATATCGCCATGGTGTTCCAGAGCTACGCCCTTTACCCGCATATGAGCGTGTACGACAACATGGCCTTTGGTCTCAAGCTGCGCAAGACCCCCAAGGCGGAGATCGAGCGCCGTGTGCGTGAGTCGGCGGGTATGCTGGGCATCGAGAGCCTGCTCGACCGCAAGCCCAAGCAGCTCTCTGGCGGCCAGCGCCAGCGTGTCGCCCTCGGCCGCGCTATCGTGCGCGAGCCGGCGGTGTTCCTTATGGACGAGCCTCTGTCAAACCTGGACGCGAAGCTGCGCGTGCAGACCCGCGCCGAGCTGTCCAAGCTCCATCAGCGGCTCGAGACCACCTTCATCTATGTGACCCACGACCAGATGGAAGCCATGACCATGGGCACGCGCATCTGCGTGCTCCGCGATGGCATCCTGCAGCAGGTCGATACCCCGCAGAACCTCTACCAGCGCCCCGACAACGTCTTCGTCGCCGGCTTTATCGGCAGCCCGGCCATGAACTTCTTCGATGCCACCCTGGTCGGCACGAAGGATGAGATGTATGTCGATACCGGCACCTTCCGCGTCAAGATGACGCCGGATCGCACCAAGACTCTGGCCCCGTACCTGGGCAAGGAAATCGTCTTCGGCATCCGACCTGAGGACATTTTCGATCCCCAGTACTCGCCGCCGGGCATCACCGCCGCCGCCGTCGAGGCCCGTGTCGACGTGACCGAGCTCATGGGCGCTGAAGTCTTCGTCTACCTGCTCACGGGCAGCAAGACGTTTATCGCCCGCGTCGATCCGCGTACCTCGTTCCGCGTCGGCAATGACGTCACTGTCCACTTTAACATGGACAACGTCCAGATCTTCGACCGGCAGACCGAGCGCGCCATCCGGTAGTTGCTGTGCCGTGCAACCCTCAGAGAGGACGGGTCGTGGGCCCGTCCTCTCTTTTTTGCGCCCACACTTGTGGTGATGGTTTTAGCCATTCATCTTCCTGCGTCACATCAGGACGAGTGACTGAAGGTCGCTGCGACGATGCTGGGCGGGAGCATGATGCCGATTTCGCAGCATACGGCCGACATAAGAAGAACGAGGGATATAGATATGCACCTGGAGTTGAAATACGGCTGTAACCCCCATCAAAAGCCGGCGCGGCTCCTGAGTGAGCTTGACCCCGGCCCGCTGCAGGTCATCAACGGTGCGCCGGGCTACATCAACCTGCTGGATGCCCTGGCCGGCTGGCAACTGGTCCGCGAGCTGCGGGCGGCCACCGGGCTCCCAGGCGCCGCTTCTTTCAAGCATGTCAGCCCGGCTGGCGCCGCCGTGGCGCGCCCGTTGACCGAGGCGTTCCGCCGCTCGCAGATGCTGCCTGCCGATGACCTCTCGCCGGTCGCCCTGGCCTGCGCCAGGGCCCGTGGGGCCGACCGTATGAGCTCCTTCGGCGATGCGATAGCCGTCAGCGACAAGGTCGATGTCTCTCTGGCCAGGCTGCTCAAGCGGGAGGTATCGGACCTGATTATCGCCCCCGACTATGAACCCGAGGCGATCGACATCCTGCGCACGAAAAAGAAGGGCGGCTTCCATATCCTGCAGATAGATCCCGGCTATGAACCCCCTGCACTCGAAAGCCGTGATGTATTCGGCTTGACGCTGCAGCAGCAGCGCAATACGGCGCGCATCGACGCCGGCCTGTTTGAGCGCCGGGTCACCACGCGCAAAGATATCCCTGCCGGCGCCCTTGAGACGCTGATCGTGGCGACCATCGCCCTCAAATACACCCAGTCCAACTCGGTCTGCGTGGCCTATGATGGGCAGGTGATCGGCATGGGGGCAGGTCAACAGTCGCGCGTCCATTGCACGCGCCTGGCCTGCGACAAGGCCGACAAGTGGTTCCTGCAGCAGCACCCACGAGTGCTGGCGCTCCGTCACAAAGAGGGCCGGACCCGCCCGGAGATGACGAACACGATCGATCAGTACCTGCTGTGGGACCAGCTCTCGCCGCCCGAGGTGGCCGCCATGCTGGATGGCCTGCAGGAGACCCCGGAGCCGCTATCCCGGCAAGAGCGCGCCGAATGGCTGGCCCAATTCGAGGGCGTCTGCCTCTCCTCCGATGCCTTTTTCCCCTTCCGAGACAGCATTGACCGGGCAAGCCGCACCCACGTGCAGTATGTGGCGCATCCCGGGGGGGCCCTGCGCGATGACGATATCACCGCCGCGGCAGAGCAGTACGGCATGGTGATGGTACATACCGGGTTGCGCTGCTTCCTCCACTAGGGTTGAGGAGATCCAGGAAACTGCATGGTTGAGCCTATCTCTATCGCTTGGCCGCTCCCTGGCGCCCGCAAGGCCCAGATTCTCGCTGAACTCGAAACCGCCGTGCGCGCAGCGATGGCCTCTGTGCGCAACCCCGTGCACGATGACAAGCACGTGCAGCGGGTGCGCCGGCAGGCCCGCCGCGCCGCCAGGGAAATGGGCGTGGATCCCGACCTGGCGGACCTGGCCGCGCTGCTGCACGACCTGGGCCGCGCCGTTGAGCATGAGCACCCCGGTGTGAACCACGCCGACCTCTCGCGCGCCATGAGCGTCGAGCTCCTGGCGCGCTACGAGGCGGACCTGCCTGCGCCGCTGCAGGCCGAGGTGCTGCACGCCATCGAGAAACACTCACGGGTGGGCTGCGATACGCCCCTGCTGGCAACGCTCAAGGAGGCCGATGCCCTGGATACCCTCGGCGCCATCGGCATCGCGCGCGCCGTCATGACCTGGGCTGGCGGTCCCGACTATGATCCAGAGCGCCTCCGCCAGGCCCCTGTGGAGTGGAACCCGCCCCGCATCCACACCATGACCGACCAGTTGCGCTTCCAGATGGGCCTGCTGCGCGAAATCCAGACGGAGGGGGGCCGCCGCATCGCCAGGCAGCGGCTCTCGCTGATGCAGGCCTTTTGGGACCAGTTGTGGGATGAGATCGAGGGTAAGGAGTAGTGGGCCCCCGCACTGGTTTTGATGAATACCCGTTGCCTGCAGGAGAGCAACTCCGACCTATCAAAACCAGTACGGGAAGCCACTAGATATAGGCTTTACGCCAGGCCCCGCGCCGGTAAAGCCAGGCGAGCACCAGCGCGCGCCCCAGCCAATCCAGCGCCGTCCCCAGCCAGACCCCATTGAGGCCCCAGCCAAAGACAATCGCAAAGAGATAGACCACCGGTACGCGGAATAACACAACCCCCAACAGGGTGGAATAGAGGGGGCTCTTCATATCGCCCGCCCCCCGCAGGCAGCCGCCCAGAGTCATCTGGGCGGAAAGGGGGATCTGTTCGAGGGCGCCGATGCGCACGGCCATGCCGGCAGCGCCGACCACATCCGGCGTCGCCCCAAAGACCGAGGCGATGGGCCCGCCAAAAAGCGCAAAGATGATTCCCACCAGGCCCATGATTGCCGCAGCAAAGCTCACCACCCGGCGCACGCTCTTTTCCGCCAGGTCAGAGCGCCCGGCACCCAGACTCTGCCCCACCAGCGTAGTGCCTGCTGCCGCCATGCCCACCCCTGGCATAAAAGAAAGCGATTCCACACTGAGCGCAATCTGATGCGCAGCCAGCGCCACCGTGCCCAGCGCCGAAACGATGCGCATGAAGAGGAGCGACCCCGCCTGCCGTGCGGCAGCCTCGGCCGCATTGGGCAGGCTCAGGCGGAGCAGGGCGCGTACAATCTGGCCGTCCCAGGTCAGGAACTGGCGCGGGGCGACATGTAGCAGAGAGCGCCCGCGAGTGAGCACCATAAGCGCCACGCATCCACTCAACAAGCGCGCGCTGGCTGTGGCCATGCCGGCGCCGGCGATGCCCAGGGCGGGGAGCGGCCCAGGGCCGAAGATCAGGGCAGCGGCCGCGATGACATTCCACACATTCATAATGCCGGTGATGTACATCGGTGTGCGCGTATCGCCCGAGCCGCGCATGACGCCATTCAGCACGGTCGCCGGGTAGCCGGCCCAGGAGGTCAGGAGCACCAGGCGGATGTAGAGCACACCCAGGCGCGCCGTCTCAGCGCCGGCGCCCATGAGGCCAAAGAGCACGGGGGCCAGCAGCCAGATGCTGCCGCTGATGAGCAGGGCCGCCATGACGCTCAAGCTGGCAGCCTGGGCGGCCACCTGCGCTGCCCGCCTTTCCTCCTTCGCCCCCCAGAGGTGCGCTACCATGGCCGTTGTGCTCACCGCCATGGCCTGGAAGATGGCCTGTGCCACATTGAGAAAGACGCCGCTCAGGCCCACCGCCGCCAGAGCGCTCGGATTGTGCAGCCAACCAATGAGGAACGTATCGGAGAAATAGACGACCGTCACCAGCAGGTTCTCAGCGACGGCCGGCAGCGCCAGCTCGGCGATGTTGTGGTTCAGGCGCTCGACGCTCAGTTCCAGCCCACGGGATGGTTGGGAGGTCATGCACTACTCGCCGCGTCGGGCCAGAAGCAGCATCTCCGTCAGCGCCAGCACCGCTATCAGAAGGAGGGCATTGGCCCAGGTCAATACGCGGATAAAGCGCAACCAGGCGCACAGGCTGCAAAAAAGGCCCACCAGCCCGGCCTCGCGCCATACGGCGACCTGCGAGATATCCTGCCTGTTGGGCGTCACCCGCAGGTGTATTGCCAGCAAGAGGGGGCTGCCGCTAAAGCCCGCCGCCAGGAAGAGCAGGCACAGGAAGAGGACCCGCCCGAAGGTATCGGGGGGAAGATAGAGGACCAGATAAGCCAGCCCCAGCCAGCAGGCGCAGGCCATGGCCAGCGATAGAATAGTGATCGTTACGGGACGAGGTTTCATGGCGCCTCCTCGACGAGGGTGAAGGGATTATACCCTGGTCGGGGCTTCTCAGCAAGAGCAGGCAACCCGCCCAATCCCCCCTCCTGGGTCAGAGCCGGGCAGGCGCGCAGCACCTTGGCCGGCTGTTACCGGCAGCCGGCTGGATCAAGTGCGGTTGCAGTACTAAACAACCGAGGGAAACTGGCACACTTTGTGCTTGGCGATAACAGACTCTTATACCGGCCCGGCTCACAGCCCAATGGCGCTAACATTTGGCGATTGGACCTCCTGGAGTTCCAGCGGCATGGCGAGTTGGCGCCACTGGGCTGTGAGCCGGCAGGAGGTTAACACTTGCAACGCGCTATCATCTGCGGGCTGGCGCTGGCTCTGCTATCCTGCGCCCCTCCTTCACAATCGGGCAGCCAGGGTACGCCCTCGCCCTATGTGCAGGTGCAAAAGGCGGGCGAGCACACGGCGACGCTCACCATCGCGCCCTACCCGCCTGCGCTGATGGAAGAAGTGCCCCTGATCCTGACCGTGCAGGATGCACAGGGCCGGCCCGTCCTGGGGGCAACCGTGCAATTGGACCTGACCATGCCCGGTATGGAAATGCCGCCCAATCACCCAGAAGCAGTTGAGGAAGGAAACGGCCGCTACCGGGCGCCGGCTGTGTTTACGATGGCCGGCGCCTGGCAGGTGCGTGCGGAGGTGATAGGGCAGGATGGAAAGCAGGAGTTCATCTTCCATCTGCGCACGCGCTGAGGGACGCAATGATCCCGGGCAGCGGCCCGGCTCACCGGTGCAGGCACGGTTCATGCCGGTATCGCATGCCGGGTGCATGGTACAGGCTGCTGTTATGCGGCCGGCATCCTGTTTCAGGCATGGCCTGATCACCCGATTCATCCCGTGCAGGAGTTTGTGTGTGTAGTTTGGGCACCCTGTTCCTGGCAGCTCCCAATCTCATCAGCCCTGTCGCCGCTGCCGGCAGCCCGCTTTTCTTCACGACTGCGCGGCAAGGGCTGAGATGAGCGACCTGCAACTGATCTTCAATGGCGACGACCTGGGCCGCACCGTGGCCATGAACCAGGCTATCCTGCGCGCACACGAAGAGGGTGTGCTCACCAGCGCCAGCCTGATGGTGACAGCCGCGGCCGCAGAGGATGCGGTCGTGCGCGCCCGCGCCTGCCCGCGCCTGGGCGTGGGGCTGCACCTGGCGCTCACCGATGCGCCGCCCGCCTCTGGCAACTGGGCGCCGCATTGGTTGGCTGCGGACGGCCGGTTACGCGCCGACCCTGTGCGTATGGGGGTAGCGTGCTTCTTCAGTGGAGCGGTGCGAGAGGCTCTGCGCCGCGAGCTCGCCGCTCAGATGGCGCTCTTCAAGGGGACGGGCTTTTCCCCCTCACATGTCGACAGCCACTTGCTGATTCACCTGCACCCCACTGTGCTATCACTGCTCATCCCCCTGGCCGAGCAGCACGGCTTTCAGGGCATCCGCGTGCCCCGCGATGACCTGCGCCTGGCCCTGGCAGCCGATCGCGCCTTTGCCGGCGTCAAGCTGGCCTGGAAAGCCATCTACACGCTGCTCTGTGCGCTCGCCGAGCCCGGCATCCGGCGCAGTAGCCTGGCCTATACGGACCGCGTCTACGGCCTCTTGCAATCGGGGCGCATGCACGAGGCCTATGTCGAGAGCCTTCTGCGCAAGATTCCACCTACCGTCCATTCGGCTGAGCTCTACTTCCACCCCTGCCCGGCGTCTTTTGACGGCCCGTTCGGCCCGAATCCTGACGATCTGGCGACTCTTCTCAGCCCCCGGGTGCGGCAGGCTATCGCTGGACGGGGGGCGCAGACCTGTACCTATGCGGCCATCAGGGCCGGCAGCTGGAGGAGGATAGCGTGTTCTGGGCACTCTTCTTCATAAGCCTTACCCTGGTCAGCTGTATCTACTGGCTGGTGGCCGGTTGGTGCGTGGCCTCATTCTTTGCCGAGCGGCAGACACGGATAAACCAATCCATGCCTCCCGTCTCCATTCTCAAGCCAGCGCGCGGCGTCGATGCGGAAGCCTATGCCAACTTTGCCAGCTTTCTTGCCCAGGATTACCCGGCCGATTATGAGGTGCTCTTTGGCGTCAGCGATCCCCGCGACCCCGTCCTCGAGCTGGTTGAGCGCCTGCAGCAAGAGTTCCCCCAGCGGCGCATCCGCAGTTATGTGGCGCCGCGCCGGGGCGCCAATGACAAAGTCAGCATCCTGTGCCACCTGGCCGAGCAGGCCCAGCACGATTATCTGGTCATCTCCGACAGCGACGTCCGCGTCACCCCTGGTTATCTGCGCCGCGTGTGCGCTCCCCTGACGGACCCGGCGGTGGGCCTGGTGACCTGCCTCTACCGGGGTGACCACGCCCAGACCCTGACCGCCCGCCTGGAGGCGCTCTACATGGGCACCACCTTTCTGCCTTCGGTGATGGTGGGGCGCCACTATCTGCACATGGGCTTTGCCCTTGGGGCCAGCAATGCGATCCGCCGTGATACATTGCAGCAGATCGGCGGTTTTGAGTCCATCGTGGATTACCTGGCCGACGATTATCAGCTCGGCTTGCGAGTCGCCCGGAGCGGGCGCCGGGTGCACCTGTCGAATTATGTGACCCAGATCGTCGTCGGCGCCACGACCTTTCGCGAGCAGTGGGCGCGTGAGGTGCGCTGGGCCAAGTGCTTCCGGGTGAGCCGGCCCCTGGAATACCTGCCGATGATGATCATCTTTTCCACACCCATCGCCCTGCTGTCGGCCCTGGTACAGGGCTTTTCCGCTGCCAGCCTGGCTATCCTCGGGGGCACGCTGACTCTGCGCTGGCTGGTGGGCGCCCAGATGGCCCACTACACCCGCGACCGCGTCTTTCGCAGCGCCTGGTGGTGGCTGCCCCTGCGCGACCTGTTGACGAGCGCCATATGGTGCGTGGCCATCGTGGGGCGCCATGTTTCGTGGCGCGGCCGTGAGTTCCTGCTGCGCGAAGGCTGCCGCCTGCAGCACCTCCACTCCACCGAGCCCTGGACTGAGGGGGAGCAGCAGCCGTCGGAGCTGTGGTGAGACGTAATAAGTAAACCGTAATAAGTGAACCGTAATAGGTAAGGTTGCCATTTCGAAGCCCTTTTGCTTCTCAAGATGCTTGCCCTGGCAAAACCTGCGCAAAGCATCAGGTGCCCCGCAATGGCGCCCTTACTTATTACGGTTTACTTATTACGCCCCCGCAACCTCAAGCATCACGGTATCACGCACCAGGCTTTCGTACAGCCGCTCATAGCTTCTGACCGTGTTCTCCAGGCTGTGCGGGCGCGCCTTGGCGATGCTGGCCTGCCCCATCTCAGGCCAGCGGCTGCGCTCGGCCAACAGCTGATCCAGGCGCTCCGCGGCGTGATGGTCATCGCCCGGCCGGAAGAGATAGCCGTTGACTCCTTCATCGACCAACTCGGGCAGGGCGCAAGAGTCGGCCAGGAGCACGGGGCGGCCGCAGGCCATCGCTTCCAGCGCGGCCAGGCACTGCAATTCCACGGCGCCAGGCATGGCGAAGAGATCCACACTGGCCAGCAGCGGCTGCAGGTCCTGGTCGGGCACGAAACCCGTGAACACCACACGATCCCCCAGGGCCAGGCGCGTGGCCAGCGACTGCAGCGCCGCCATGTGCCGCCCCCGGCCGGCAATCGCCAGTTGCAGGCCGTCGTGCCCCCGGCGATACATGGCCCGCAGCAGCACCTCTACCTGCTTGTCGGCATCGAGCCGGCCCACATAGATCACCACCGGCCGGTTCGGGTCCAGGCCATAGCGGCGGCGCATGCCAACCGGGTCGGCCGTGCCCGGGTGGAAGCGCATCAGATCCACGCCGTTGGAGATAATCTGGATGGGGGCGGCGATGTGCGGGCGCAGGATGGCGGCGGCGGCCCGGGTTGCCACCGTCACCACCTGCACCCGATCAAAGACGTCGCTCACCGTACGCCAGATCAGGCGTTCTAGCGGCGCCTGTGCGTGGCGGAGGAGCGGCACCTGGGTCGCCATGTTCGCGGGCAAAAAGTTGTTCGTGCCCACCACGGGCACGCCGCGCGCGCGGGCGGCCTGCAGGGCGGCGCGGCTGAGGGGATAGTGGTCCTGGAGGTGCACAACCTGGGGGCGAAAGCGATCGATGATGCCCGTCACCTGGGGGCCCGGCCGGAGGGTGACGTGGATCTCGGGGTAAAAGGGCGCCAGTGACAGCGCCGGCACGGTCTGCACGCGCACCCCGTTCATCACGCTCTGATAGGCGCGTCGGCCATCCGAAGGCGCCAACACCAGCACTTCATGCCCCGCCCGCACCAGGCCCTCTGCCAGGTGGACAGTGAACACGGCTGCGCCATTCCTGGGTGGGCGATAGGTCTGCCCGGCAATGAGCACCCGCATTGTCTCACTCCGTATAGCAAGATCCCGGAGTCAGTCCCCCATTTAACCGGATCTACAGGATTAGTGGAGTGCTGATAGAGGGGCGCATTGCATCCTGTTCATCCTGTCTATCCTCATGCCAGGGGTATTTCAGGGCGCAGTCTGGGAACTCCCATCGGCGCGGCGCCTGCCGCCAAAGGCGCGCACGCGCCGCAGCAGAAAGAACCCGATAAAGAGCGGCAACCAGACGTTAAGCCCCCGGAAGGCGATTGTCGTCGCCAGCGCCACCTGCTTCGAGCCGCCCAGCGAGCCCAGCACCAGCGCCATGGCCGCCTCGGCCATGCCGATGCCGAAGGGGATAAAGGTCACCACCGAAAATACGGCATCCAGCGAGAACGCAGCCATCAGGGTGCCCAAACTCAGCGCCCAGTGATAGGCCAGAGCGATAGCATAGAGGCAGCCGGCGTTGATCAGGTGCACCCCAAAGGCCACCACCAGAGTGTAGAGCAACAGCCGCGGGTGGCCGGCGATATCGCGGCCGGCGCCGATGATCTCCCCGGCTTGCTCGGCGGCCCACCCGGGCGCCAGGAACGGCCGGCGATGCAGCAAGCGCGCCACACCGTTGACAACCGCCTGTGCCCACCGCGTCAGCCACTGCACGCCCCCGGGCATCCAGAGCCCCATCAGCAACACCACAGCCAGCCCACCTGTAAAGAGCAGGAAACAGCCCGCGGCCACCAGCTGATAGACCTGCAGTACGCCACTCAGAAACAGGTGCAGCAGCCCATAGAGAATGAGGGGGATCATCGTCACCAGATCAGCTGCCAACACCAGGAGCGTGCCCTGGGCCGTGCGCGCGGGCGATTGCCCGCTGCGCGCCGCATCATCCACAAAAAGCGCCAGTGCGCTCATCCCACCCGAAGGCACCACCGCTTTGACGAAAAGCGAAGCGAAGAGCAGCGGCACCAGCTCGCGCAGACGGGTCCTCACGTCGACGGTCGCCAGGCACAGCTTGTAAAGCAAACTGTATACCACGTAAAACACGGCCTGGATCGCCACCGCAGCCAATACCCAGTGCCATTGGCCCCGCAGCAGCGTCGCGCCGATCCCTACAACCTCGTTGAAGCGGAAGAACAACAGAGCCAGAAAACCCATTGCGCCCAGCACCAGCAGCCAGCGCCGACGCAGCCAGATGAGCGTATGCCCCAAGACCCCTCCCATGCTCCTCCCTGGCAACTGCTGGGAAGAGGACACAAGCTTACCACAAAAGCCGGAAAGCAACAACAATTGTTTGCAGGGATGGCCGGTGTCGAAACGTCCTGTGCTGCGCACCGGGCCGTGGCTCACTAGCAAGAAACGCGCCGCCCGTGGATGCATCCGCATTGCCCCTCCTCGCCCTCTATGGTAGAATGGCCCTACAATCGGGCACGAGCTAAGCCTTCACCTGAGCCCGGCGCAGAGCCTGCCGCTTGGCGGCCCTATGGCCGGTGAAGTGAGAGGGAGGATTGATATGGCCGGCGAACAACGCAATCTGCTGGTGGCCCAATCGGGCGGGCCGACGGCGGTGATCAACAACAGCCTGGTAGGGGTGATCGATGAGGCGCGCGGTTGGTGGCGCATTGGCCGGGTGATCGGCGCGCGGCGGGGCATCGAGGGGGTGCTGCAGGAGGACCTGGTGGACCTCTACCGCGAATCCCCGGCCACGCTGCGCCTGCTGCGCCAGACGCCCTCGGCCGCTTTGGGCACCAGCCGGCACAAACTGGGCACAGGCGACCTGGAGCGCATCGTGGAGGTGTTTGACCGCTACGATGTGGGCTATTTCTGTTACATCGGCGGCAACGACTCGATGGATACCGCCAACCGCATCGGCGCCCTGGCGCGCGAGCGCGGGTTCGACCTGCAGGTGATGGGCATCCCCAAGACGGTGGATAATGACCTGGCGCAGACGGACCATTGCCCCGGCTATGGCAGCGCCGCCCGCTTTGTGGCCGCCACCCTGCGTGATGCCGGGTTGGATACCGAGGCGGGCGCCGCCTCCACGCCAGTCAAGATCATCGAGATCATGGGCCGCCACGCCGGCTGGCTCACCGCCGCCACCGCCCTGGCGCGCGAGGGCCGCGCCGATGCGGCGCCGCAGCTGATCTATGTGCCCGAGCGGCCGGTGACTCTGGAGGGCATTCTGGCCGACGTGGAGCGCGTCGTCCGGCGCCTGGGCTATTGCGTGCTCGCTGTCAGCGAGGGCATCCGCGACCCGCAGGGCAATTTCCTGGCGGCGGTGTCGGCGGCGGTCGACGCCTTTGGTCATCAGCAACTGGGCGGCGTGAGCGCTTACCTGGCCGACCAGGTGACCCGCAGCGCCGGGCTCAAGGCGCGCTTTGAAAAGCCCGACACGATGCAGCGCGCCAGCACCTGCCTCATGTCGCCGGTCGATGCCGAGGAGGCCTACGAGGTCGGGCGCGCGGCGGTGCGCGCCCTGCAGGAAGGGCAGACGGCGCAGATGGTGACCCTGGTGCGCGAGCCGGGGCCGGTCTACCGCACCCATACCGGCTTGACCCCCCTGGAGCAGGTGGCCAACCGCGAGCGCTTGTTGCCGCCAGAGTATATGGCTGAACCCCAGGAAGGCGCGACCGAAGCCTTTTTGGCCTATGCGCGCCCGCTCATCGGTCCGCCGCTCCCCGAGCATGGCCGGCTGGCCTTTTACCCTCTCAAATGAACAAAGGGGGTGCAGGAAGCGACGCGGCTTGGCCCGCGTCGCTTCCTGCATCCCCCTCGTTCATTGAATCTTAGAGGATTCTTAGAAAATGCCTCCGCATCGCTCAACGTGGCAAATATGCGCTATACTGTTAAACAGTGGTGCTTGGTGAGGTCTCCGACTGCTTCCGTGGTCGCCCGACGCCGATGGGTGGTGTGGTAACCCCGGTGCTGGCTCAGGATGGCCGATCCAACTACCAACCGACTGTGATAACCGAGTGTGCAACTCAAAGGAGGCATCCGTGAGCTACATTGACAAGACTTTGACGTGTCGTGATTGTGGGACGACGTTCGTTTTTAGCGCTGGGGAGCAGGAGTTTTACGCAACCAAAGGCTTCCAGAACGAGCCCGCTCGCTGCCCCGAGTGCCGTCGCATTCGTCGTAGCCGGATGAGCATGATGAGCTCCGGCCCGCGCCAGATGTTCCCGGTCATTTGCGCGCAGTGTGGCGTTGAGACCGAAGTTCCGTTCCAGCCGCGTGGCGACAGGCCGGTGCTTTGCCGTGCCTGCTTCGACGCCCAACGCCAGCAGGTTCCTCAGTAATCTCCGCCTACCGTTGTTGATTTAGACGAGCGCGGGGCCGTGCACGGCCCCGCGCTTTGTCTGCCAGGGCAGCCGGGTTTGAAGCTGCGCAACCGCCCGGCCCTGGACTTGGTTGCCGGATGGCAGCGGAGCAAGCCGCCCGGCGCTTACAGGGCATCAAGGCGCAGTTCCCACAGCCACAGGCCCAAGCACAATGCGGTCCTGCTCGAGCCTCTGCCCCCGGGCATCCACGGCGGGCAGGCGCACGCCTGTGGCCGCATTGTAGAGGCCCACCTCGATCGTATAATCTCCGGGCGGGGCGCCGGCGGGCACGGCGATGTCATGCTCATCCACGATCACCTCACCGGGCGCCCAGCCGGCCGTTGGGCGGGCGCCGCGCACGGGCAGGCCGTCGTGACCGCTCTGCGACTGCCCTTGGGCATCGATCAGGTGGGTAAAGACCGTATAGCTCCCCGCTATGGGCGCCAATGCCTGCCAGTAGAGCTTGAGGTGGATGGCCTCCCCGGGCCGGACGGCGGGCTCCACATCATAGCCCAGCAGCCGCACAGCCTGCCCCAGGGTCTCCTGCCGCGCATGCTCCGGCCGCAGTGGGTGCAGAATCTGCAGCAAGCGCTGCTGCCAGGGGGTCCAGGCCGGCCAGCTGACAGAGACGGGCGGCAAGAGCAGCGCATCGCCTCCTGTGCTCACCGGCAGCCGCTCCCCCGTCTGCGGTTGCCACAGGCCGACCTCCACCGGGTAAGCGCCCGGCGGGGTGTGGGCCGGCAGGATGATGTCATAAGAGTCGCGGTAAAGCTTGCCCGGCACCCAGTCGCGCATGGGCTGGTCGCCGGGAGCCTGCTTGTCGCTCTGCCCCCAGACGGGGTTGCTCGTCTCGGGGTTGTTGCAGGCGCCCAGCAGGTGCGCGAACCCATTGAGCTGCACACCCGGTGGCGCGCTGATCTGCCAGTAGAGGGTCACCCGCACCCGGTCGCCGGGATGGGCCTGCCGGGGCGCAATGCTATAGCCGCACAGGCGCACCTGGCCGCCGAACCAGGCGTCGGCCGTCGCCTGCGCCCCCCGGATGGCGGTGGGGGAGGATTGCTCTCGGAACCAGGTGGTGTGGGGGTCGATCCAGGCCGTCTTGAGCGCCAGCAGGGCCAGCAGGGCCACCGGCAGCCACCAGCGCGGCCGCAGATAGCTGCCCTCCGCCACTGGCGCCGCCCGCTGCCCCCGCCACAGCCAAACCGCCGGTAGGAGGAGCGCCAGGGCCAACAGGCTGAGCGCATCGGCCGCGTGCTCGAGCGGCGTTCCCTCGTAGCGCAGGGTCACGGTGTGGGCGCCGGCCGGCACGTCGAGCTGGATATAGCCCGTTTCCTTGGCCGGCAGGAGCGTCACTTTCCGGCCATCCACATAGCCGGCCCAGCCGGGAAAGTAGAGGACGTGCAGGGCAGCCCGGAAGGGCGCGGGCGCCTCGATCGTGACCTGCAGGTAGCCCGTGCGCTGCGCGCTCCAGAGCACCTGCACGCCGGCAGGGGGGTAGGCCAGGGGCGACTGGGCGACCTGCTGCGCCTCGGCCGGCGTGAACGGCAGCCCTCGCCAGGCCGGCGCAAACTCGTTGAGGGTCGTGAGCCCGGGGTAGCCCGCACTCATCGCGAATGACTGCGCCTCGGCGACGGTGGGCGCGGGCGAAAACCGGTGCTGGCGCAAAAGGAGCTGCGGGTAGAGCGTGGGAATCTCGAGCGCAATCGCGGCGACAATCAGGCACGCCGCCAGGGCGCCGCGCGCCCGCGCCGGGGCCTGCTCGATACACAGGCCCAACAGCACCGCCGCCGGCAGGCCGATCAGGCTCAGCAGGCGCCAGCGGAACTGGAGCAGGTTGAGGGCCGGCAGGGCCGCCCAGATGGGGGTGGCCGAGGCCGTCTGCAGCCAGAGGATCACCAGCCCCAACCCGGAAAAGCAGAGGGCCAGAAAGGCCGGCGCCCGCCGCTTCTGCCGCGCCAGCGCCGCCCCCAGCACGAGCCCACAGGCCAGCGCCAGCGCCTGCAAGAGGCCGGCGGCGGAATTGACGCCATTGTTGCCCAGGCTCACATCGAAGACCTGCGGCAGGGCCAGCAGGTCCGCCAGAGGGGCCGGGTGGGCCGCCGGCTGCGCCCACGCCACGCGCGAGGCGTTCCCGAGCTGCACAGCAGAACGCAGGGCTACAAAGGGGAGCCAGTAAAAGGCGCTCAGCAAGAGGCCAACCCCCAGGGCCAGCGCGCCGGTCCACAGGGCGCGCCGCCCCAGGCGCAGGGCCAGGAAGAGCAGGAACACCGCCGCCAGCGGCAGGAAGAGCAGGGCGCCCAGGTTGTGCAGCAGAATGACCAAGGCCCACAGCACCCCCGCCGCCAGCAACCGCCATCCGGAGGGCCGCTCGGCCAGGCGATAGAGGGCCCACAGCACCCACGGATAGAGGGCAATGGCCATGCCCTGCGGCGAGCCGCGCCCGAAAAACTCCTGCATCAGGTAGGGCGTGTAACTAAAGAGGGCGGCGCCGGCCAGGGCGATATCGGCGCGGCGGAAGAGGGCCAGGCAGAGGCCAAAGGCCCCCACAGAAGCGGCGAGCAGGAACAGCGCAATCAGCGCGCGCCAGGCCAGGGGGTGCGCCAGCCCGGCGCTGTGCAGGACGTCCAGCAGGGCGTAGACCAGGGGCGAATAGAAGGTAAAGAGCGGGCCGCCCAGCCCGGCATTGATGGGCTGCACCCAGCGGGGGTAGAGCCACCCGTCGGCGCGTGCGGCCGAGTAGATCACCCCCCGGTAGACATGGAACAGCGCGGCATCGTAGGTATACTCTTCGGTGGGCACCGTCATGGCGGGAAGGACGGCGAAGAGGGGCAGCAGCAGGGCCAAAAGCCAGGAATAGGAGCTTTTCCTGGCCCAATGGGCGACTCTCCCCAGGGCGCTGCGTAGGCCGCTCATCGGCTGCCCTCCCTAGCGGACGACCACGGCGCCCACGGCTGCGGCATCACCGCCATCGGCCAGGGGCAGGCGTTTCCCATCGGCATTGTAGAGGCCGACCTGCAGGGTATACGTCCCCGGGGCCAATGTCTGCGGCAGCACCAGGCCATGCCGCGTGCGGACGGCGGCATCCGCGCCCCACTGGCTGGTGGATGGGGCCGGCCAGATGTCGCTCTGCGCCGCCGTCTGGCCGTCGGGCCCCACCAGGTGCACAAAAACGGCATAATCGGCGGGCAGGGGCCCCTTGGCCTGCCATTGCAGCTCCAGGCCGAGGGGGCTGCCCGGTGAGAGTGGGCCGGCGGGCAGCGTGGCGCCGGCCAGGCTCAACCTGTCGCTAAAGCGCACGGCCAGCGGCGTTCCCGCGGCGGCGGGCGCCAGGATATAGCGCTCCGCCCGCAGCGAGCCGTACCACGTCTGCAGGTTGGGGTAGGCGTGGGCATCGAGCCAGGCCTGCGCCTGCTCCGCAAACGAGCGGTCGGTATCGTCGTGGGGGTCATAGAGCAGCCAGACGCGGTTGCGCTCGCCAAGGGTGCCGCTGAGCCAGCTATCCATCTCCGCCCAGGAGCTTCCATTCAGGCTGGGGAAGAGGTGCACGGCGCCGGCCGGCAGGTAGGGCTGCAATTGCTCCAGCAGGTCCGGCTGCACAACGACGATCGAGTCGCCACGGTAATCGCCTGTCTGCAATGAATGCACCAGCGGGGCATAGGGCTGCTGCTGCAGGCGCGCAGCGGCATAGGCGCGGGCGGCCGGCGGGATCAGGCCCACGGCACTGACCAGGCACACGGCCGCCGTCAGCGGGAAGGTCCACCGGCGCAGCCAGCGCCACACCGGGGCCTCCAGCGTGCGGGCCAGGGCCTCGGCCGCCAGCAACACCATTACCGCCGTGCGCAGAATGACCACCGCCGACTCGAACCACCCCTGCCCCTCCATGACGACAAAGGCCCCCGGCCACTCGGCGACCATGAGCCCATCCAGCAGCAGCGCATAGCCCAGCCCCCGCCAGCCCGGAATGGCAATGATGGCCAGGGTGCTCACATAGGTGGTCCACTGGGGGCTGTAGCCCTTGCTGTAGAGCAGGAAGAAGAGCAGGCTGAAAAGGGCAAAAGCGGCGAGGCGCTGCTTTTCCTTCCAGGCGATGCGGCGCGTGATGATCGCCAGGTAGAGCAGGGCAAAGGCCAGGGTGATGGGCAGCCACGATACGCCCCCCGCATGGGAGAGGAACCCCGCCGACTGGGGGGCCATGCGCATGGCGGTGAAAGGGGCAACCTGACCATAGCCGTGATAGCCCTCGAAGATCGCCCAGACGGTCTCCCAGGAGGAACGGCTGAAAAGGCCCTGGAAGGTGGCCAGCACATAGGCGGGCGCGGTGATCAGGGGCGGCAGGATCACGGCCAGGCCCGAGAGGGCGGCCACAGCGAGGTAGGTGAGGCGCCGCCGCCAGGTGGGCAGGCTGAGCAGCGCCGCCGGCGCCAGCACGGCCGGGAAGACTTTGGCCATAAAGCCCAGCCCGGCCGCCAGCCCGGCCACCCAGGGCCGGCCGCTCAGCACGCCATAGAGGCCCAGCGCCAGGAAGAAGAGGGGCAACGGCTCGAACCACCCCAGGAAGGTAAAGAGCGGCGCAAAGAGGAGCGCCCACAGCCCAGCCACCTGTAGCGCCCGCTCGCGCCCAACCAGGCGCCCGGCGCAGGCATAGACCAGGATCAGGGTGCCCGCATCGAACGGCACGAGCAGCAGGCGGAAGATCAGGCTAAAAACAAAGACCGAGTCGCCGATGGGTGGGATGCCCAGGCTCAACCGGTAGGCCAGGGCCGCCAGCCAGGGCGCGAGCGGCGGGTACTCCATCCAGTAATCGAAGAGGGGCAACTTGCCGGCGCCCGCCATGCGGCCGATGGCAAAGTAATAGAACGTATCGGGGGCATTGGGGACCAGGTACCCCCCCTGGCGCAGCAGCGCCGCCGCCAGCATGCGAAAGCTGGTAAAGGCGAACAGCAGCATCACGAGGGCCTGGTGCTCAGCCAGCCAGGCCCCTGCCCGCGAGGAAAACGGGGTCTCACGCGGAGGGCGCGGAGACGCGGAGGGTGACAGGTAAGCGGTTTCCTTCCCGTCCTCTCCGCGTACTCCGCGCTTCCGCGTGAGCTTTTTCCTTATGATGTGTTGCGCCCCATTCATCTTCATTTCGGCCCCATTTCTACTTGACGGCCAGGCCGTCGAGCATAATGCGGTCCTGCTCCAGGCGCTGCCCCTGGGCGCCATAGGCCGGCAGGCGGGCGCCGCTGGACTCTTCGTAGAGGCCGATCTCGAACCGGTACGCGCCGGGGGCGATGGTAGCCGGCAGGGTAATGTCATGCCGGTCGGCCAGGATCTCTCCCGGCGTCCAGACGGTCGTGGGCCGGGTGCCATGCACGGGGATGCCGTCGTGCCCGCCATAGCTTTGGCCCTGCCCGTCGAGCAGATGGGTAAAGACCTTGTAGCTCGTCTGCATGGGGGCCAGGTCCTGCCAGTAGAGCGTGAGATGCACCGTCTGGCCTGGTTTCGCCTGGGCCGGCTGCACGTCATAGCCGAGCAGGCGCACAGTCGTGCCCAGCGTCTCCTGGCGGGGGTGAGGCAGCGTGTGCGGCAGCAGCAGGCGCCAGGCGAGCTGCTGGGCGCGGTCGAGCAGGGATGGGCTGACCCTCAGGCCAGAAACATCGAAATTCACGCTGCCGGGCGGGGCGCCCGGCTGGCCCACAGAGACGGGAAGGCGCTGCCCGGTCGCCGCGTCCTGCCAGCCGATCTCAAGCTGATAGTTGCCCTGGGGCGCCTTGGGTGATACGGGGAACTCGTAGCTATCTGGGTAGAGCTGGCCGGGCTGCCAATCGATCAATTGCGACCCCGCCGGCACTTGCTTATCCTGCTGCCCCCACACCGGGTTTCCCTCCTCCGGGTTATCCACCGGGCCCAACAGGTGGACAAAGCTGTAGGCCGGTCGCGTGATGCGCCGGCTCACCTCCCAGTAGAGGGTCACGCGCACCCGCTCACTGGGGTGGAGGCGGGTGCTCTCGATGCGATAGCCACAGAGGCGAATGCTATCCCCAAACCAGATATTGCTCTGCACCTGCGCCCCGTGGGGCGCTGCAGGGGTCGAAGCCCAGCGCAGCCACGTGGTATGGGGATCCACCCAGAGCAACTTGGCAGCGATCAGGAGCCCCAGGCCGGCCGCCACCCACCAGCGCGGCTGAAAGTAGTAGATGGGGCCGGCCAGGTCAGCCGGCTCGAGACCCTTGCTTGGAGCCTGCCCCGGCGACACTGCGCCCGCCGCCTGTGCGGGTTGGGCGGCCGCTTGCGGGCCACGCCAGAGCAAGGCCGCCGCCACAACGGCCAGGACGGCCAGAATACTGAGCCCATCGGCGATGTGCTGCACCGGCGTCCCCTCGTAGCGCAGCACAATCGTATGCATGCCCGCGGGGATGTCCATCTGCGCATAGCCCAGCCCGGCCAGGGGCGTCAGGGTCTGCCGGGCGCCATCCACATAGCCGGCCCAACCTGGGAAATAGAGCAGGTAGAAAGCCGCTTTAAAGGCAACGGGCGATTCGATCTGCATCTGCCAGCGCCCCGTGCGCCGCTCTACTGCAGATAGTCTCCCACCGGCAGGCAGGTTGGAGAGAGGCGTGGCCGCCGCCTGCTGCGCTTCCTCCTCGGTAAAGGGCGCCGTGCGCCAGACCGGCTGCTCCTCGGAAAAGGCGCTGAGGCCGGGCACTTTGTTGCTCAACCCATAGGCCTCGGCCTCGGCCGGCGTCGGGGAGTGGGTAAAATCGGCCAAGCGCGGCAGGAGCTGCGGATAGAGTGAAGGCAGCTCGAGCCCTACAAAAGTCACGGCCAGGGCCACGGCTACAATCGTGCGCACCCGGTTGCCCACGCTGGCCGCGGGAGAGCCAAGGGCCTGCACCTTCGAGGCCGTCGGCGTTGATCTGCGTTTATCTGCGGTTCCTTTCCCTGTCCCCTCAACTTTCGCACTGAAGGGCCAGGCCATGAGCAAGCAGCCCAGAATCAGCGCAGCCTCCAGCCCCAGGGTGCTCTGCAGCCGCCAGCGGAATTCCAGAATGCTGAGCATCGGTATCGCCGCCCAGATGGGCGTAGCGCCCTCGGTCTGCAGCCACACGGAGGCCACCCCCAGGGCGGCCATGCCCACAGGCAGGATCATATCGGTCCAGCGCCGCCTGCGCCACAGCACAATGCCCAACCCCAGGCCCAGCACGAGCAGTGAGGCGTGCAGCCAGCCGAGGCTGCGCCCCAGTTCGTTGTTGCCCGCACCCGTATCCAGAATGGGCGGCGGGGCCAGCAGCGTCTCCCAGGAGACGGGGTTCTTCACCGGCTGGGTGAAGAGGTCGCGGTGATTGTTGTCCGCCTGCACAAAGCCGCGCTCGGCCGCATAGGGCAGCACGAAAAAGGCGGAGATCACCGAGCCCGCCGCCAGCGCCAGCACGCAGGCGCCGAGGGCGCGCCAGCTGGCCCGCTCGCGCCAGCGCAGGTAGACCAGGAACAGGCCGGCGACCGGCAGCGCCCAGAGCGCGGCGGCCGCATGGGCCAGCACCATCAGCGCCCAGGCCAGCGCCGCCATGGCCAGGCGCAGGCCGTTCGGCCGGCGCGCCAACCGGAGGAGCGCCCAGAGCAGCCAGGGGGAGAGGATGATCGGCAGCGCCTGAGGAGAGCCCCGCTCGTAAAAATCCACGATCAGGTGCGGGGCATAGGTAAAGCAGGCCGCGCTGGCCAGGGCCACATCGGCGCGCTGGAAGAGGGAGAGCGCCAGGGCAAACATGCCGGCCGCCCCCAGCAGCATAGACAGGCCCACCAGCACACCCCATCCCGGGGCCGGGGGGATGCCCACGGCGTGCAGGCCATCCAACAGATAGAACGTCAGGGGGGAATAGAACGAGAAAAGCGGCCCGCCCAGGCCGGCGTTGATCGACTGCACCCAGCGCGGATAGAGCGCGCCATCCGCCCGGGCCGCCGTAAAGACTACCGCGCGGTACACGTGGAAGCACGCGGTATCCTCCGCATGCTCGGCGACCGGATAGGCCAGCGCCGGGTAGACCGCCAGCATGGCCAGTAACAGGACGAGCACCCAGGAGAAAAGCTTCCCCCCGTATCGCTCCCTCACGCCTCACCATCCTTACCAGGAAAAGCGGCAGGGTTGGCGGATCGGAGATCGATGCCCAATCTCTGCCGTACAGCTATACCGAATCCAAAATGGGACTACACATCCGTTCCCGTGGAGCATGCCGATTCCATCCTGGATTCGGTTTGGTACTGCAACCGCACTTGATACAGCCGGCTCCCGGTAACAGCCGGCAAAGGTGCTGTGCGCCTGCCCGGCTCTGACCCGGGAGGGGGGATTGGGCGGGTTGCCTGCAGCCGGGCCGCCCGCGGGCGG
>Ga0078972_1004818_pt1 | contig 35810 bp, 29 predicted proteins | sample YelNatPaOPGAMG01_FD_67568 | JGI IMG/M metagenome (GOLD analysis project Ga0078972, IMG submission 67568) | Hot spring thermophilic microbial communities from Obsidian Pool, Yellowstone National Park, USA - OP-RAMG-01 (SPADES assembly) (version 2) | ecosystem: Environmental > Aquatic > Thermal...
AAACGGATTAAAAAGCCACACGGATTTACACGGATAAAGGCATTGTTTAATTAAGGCAAGGGATTGTTTAATAAGGGTATCCGTGGTAATCCGTTTAAAAATCCGTTAAATCCGTGATTAAATAATCAAAAAACCTTGACCTTTATCTAAACATATGTTAGATTTTAATATTCTATCTTTAAAAAAGTTTTTAATATGTCTTGTGTGAGGATGATTAATGCCTAATAAGAAACAGGGCTCAATAATTCTTTTACTTCTCTTTGCCTTGGCAATGGGTATTTTTTATTTATCAGGTTGTTCTGTAAATCAAAACGCAGGTTCAAGGCCTTCTATAACTGTCTGGCACTGGATGACTGACAGGCAGCCTGCATTTGAAGAATTAGCCAGGAGATATGAATCCAAAACAGGCATAAAAGTCAATTTTGAACTTTATGCGCCTTCAGATGCCTATTCACAGAAGGTGCGCGCAGCAGCCCAGGGTGGCAACCTCCCTGATATTTTTGGCATTTTAGGCGAGAAAAGGGATTTTGCCTCATTTATTAAGGCCGGCCATATCTTGGATTTGACTCCTTATATGAAAGAAAACCAGAATGAATGGGAAAACAAATTTTTTCCAAAGGCATTAGCGGTTAATATATTTAACGAAAATAACGCCTACGGAGTAAAGCCAGGTATTTACGCAGCATCTGTGGATATTATGACTATCCAGATGCTTTATAATAAGGATTTATTTAAAAAATTAGGATTAGACCCAGAAAACCCACCTCAGACATTTACAGAGTTTTTAGACATAGGCAAGAAGATGAAGGCGGCTAACTTAGAGGGTATGGTTTCAGGTTGGGGCGAGGTTTGGATGATTGACTGCTTTGCTAAAAATTATGCCTTTAATATTATGGGTGAAGATAAGGTCCTGGCTACCATAAGAGGGGATGTCTCTTATACTGACCCTGACTGGCTCAGGGTATTAACCCTTTTTAAAGAGATGCGGGATTCAGGGGTTTTAGCCAATGGTTTAGTGACTATGGTCAATAAAACAGCAGAGCGGCTTTTTGCTAATGGCAGCGCAGTCTTTGCCTTTAATGGTTCCTGGTGCATAAATGTTTATAAGGGTATGAACCCAGGTTTAAATTATGGGGTAATGCCTCCGCCAAAAGTATCAGACAAATACCCCATCGCTATCTGGGGCGGGGCTGGTTCGTCATTTATGGTTAATGCCCGTTCAAAAAATAAAGAAGAGGCAGTGAAATTTCTTAAGTGGTTGACTGACCTTAATCAGCAGATTTATTTAACAGAAACAACCCAGAATCTTCCTGCAAATAAAGAATGCCTAAGCAAGATTAAAGGGGCGCTTGCCCAGTTTGCTTCCGGGATGGAGTTTGCTACACACCCGAATCTCTGGAGCGTCTCTGAGTTTCCAGTAGTAATAGAGGCATTTGCCAGGGGAATCCAGGGGATAATTATTGGAGAACAGACACCTGAGCAAGTTGCTGAATATGTGCAGAAGGTTAAGGAGCGGGAATTGGGAAGAAAAGGTAATCGGTAAAGGGTAATTGGTAATTGGTAAAGGGTAATCGGTAATCGGTAATTAAAATTGAATAAGAAAGAAATACAGACGTTCGAAGATTTAGAGGCGTGATGCGTTGCCCACGAATTAGTATTGGAAATATATAGGATTACCAAGAGATTTCCAAAAGAAGAATTGTACGGTATTGTTAGTCAATTGAGACGCGCAGCCTTATCCATAACTTCGAATATCGCCGAAGGATTCAGTAGGTATCATTATGATGATAAAATTAGATTTTATTATAATGGGAGAGGCTCTTTAAGTGAAGTTAAGAATTGTTTGATTTTATCAAGAGATTTGAAATATATTGCAAAAGATGATTGCAATGTTTTATTAAATAAATCAGAAAGCGCATTGAGATTAATAAATGGCTTGATTCGTTCAATTGAAAAACAGCAATTATTACCATGAAAATTAAATCCACCTTAGAAAATTATCTCTTTGTTCTTCCAGCCGTGATTATCTTTATTGTTTTTTACGTCATCCCTTTTATATGGGTCTTTCAATTAGGCATGTATGAATGGGATGGCATAGTCCCTGTTAAGGTCTTTGTGGGGCTTAGAAATTTTAAAGAGATATTCTTTGAGGATAAAATCTGGTGGCAGTCAATGGCAAATGCCGGTTACATTACTCTAATTGCGCTTACCTTTCAGAATGCCCTGGCCTTTTTATTGGCCTTGGCATGCGAGCGTGAAATCAGGCTTAAGAATTTTTATCGTGTGATATTTTTTATCCCGCCTATTTTATCAGAGGTGGTTGTAGGCCTGGTCTGGCAATGGATTTTAGATGGCAATTATGGTTTGTTGAATCACTGGTTGGTGCGTTTAGGACTGCCTCAATTAGCAAGAAACTGGCTTTCAGACCCTAATACAGCCTTAACTACAGTGGCTATGGTTCATTCCTGGAAAGGCTTTGGTTGGGGTTTTTTGATTTTTTTGGCAGGCCTGCAGACCATACCGCGCGAACTCTATGAAGTTGCGCGCGTTGACGGAGCAAATGCCTGGGATTGTTTTAAGAAAATTACCCTTCCCTTGATGATGCCTGTGGCAGTATTAGTTGGGATACTTACTATCTTAGGCACTATGCAGGGTTTTGTTTTGATTATTGCAATGACAAACGGAGGGCCAGTGTATCATACCCAGGTGCCTGTATTAAGAATCCTGACTGCGATGCGCGGTTCGTCGCGTTTTGGTTATGCCTGCAGCCAGGGGATTAGTTTTGGCGTAATACTTGTGGCCATCTCTTTTATTCAGTATAGATTTTCAAAGCAGGCAAGACAAGTATAGTGCAAAACTCAAAGCGCAAAAACGCAAAACTGCAGCGCAAAACTTAAAACTTTAAAAGTTTTGAGTTTTAAGTTTTAGTTTTACGCTTTACGCTAAAGAATATGAAAACTACTTTCTATTATAAGACCAAAAGAGCCACTTTTAATCTCTTCATCCATCTCTTTTTGCTTACCGTGACTGTTACCTGCCTTTTCCCCTTGTTCTGGATGGTCTCATCAAGTTTAAAGACCCAGGAGACTGTATTTAAGGATATGTCGCTTATCCCAAAAGAATTCAATTTCCAGAATTATATTATTGCCTTTCAGGAGGGTGGATTCAGCAGGTATTTTTTAAATAGCATATTGTATACTATTTCAGTAGTAATCGGCATAATTATCTTGGCGTCTCTGGCTGCCTATGCATTTTCGCGTTTGCACTTCCCAGGAAGAAACATTTTCTTTTTTATGTTTATGGCCGCTATGATGATTCCTATTCCCGGGAGTTTTGTGCCACTATATGTTTTATTAAACAAACTCCATTTAAGAAACACTGCCTTAGGGTATATACTCTGTATGATTAATGTGGGCTTATCTACAAGTATTTTTTTGCTAAAGACATTTTTTGATAAGATACCCAGGGAATTAGAAGATCTCGGCCGCATTGATGGATGTTCAAAATTAGGCATCTTGTGGAATGTTATTCTGCCCCTATCCAAGCCTGTCCTGGCTGTAGTGGTAGTCTTTAATGCCTTGATTGCCTGGAATGAATATGTGCTGGCCTTGATAATATTTGACAGTAAAAACCTGATGCCCCTACAGAGGGCGCTGATGGTGTTTCAGGGCGAGTTTTTGACTAATTACCCCCTTTTAATGGCTGGGTTGACTATAACAGCCCTGCCAATAATCATATTGTATTTGTTGATGCAGAGGTATATTGTCAAAGGAATAATTTCTTCTGCCATACTTTGATAAATACCTTTTATTAAAAATCGTTGTTTTAACTGAAAGGAAAAAGGTGAATATATGACAACGGGACAACCAACTGCTCGTCCGAAACACCCTGTTACAGCGCCTAAAGACCGTATCTCTCTTTTTCAAAAATTAGTATACAGTATAGGCGCATTTGCCAATACTGCCCAGTCTGCTTTTATAGGCCAGATGGTTATTGTTTTAAACCTCGGATTAGGGGTGAATCCCGCCTTGGTTGGCTTGGCAGGGGCAATCCCCCGTATAGTTGATGCTATATCAGATCCAATAACCGGCTATTTTTCAGATAATCTACGCACCCGCTGGGGCAGGCGTAAGCCGGTAATATTTTTTGGGGCAATTACAGGAGGGATTTTCTATGCATTGATGTTTCAACTTTATAAAGGGCATAGCGAACTTTATTATTTCTGGTACTTTTTAATACTTCAAATTCTTTATTTCCTGGGGTTCACATGTTTTTCAATACCCTGGATTGCATTAGGTTATGAAATGACCCCTGATTATCACGAACGCACGCGGTTACAGGCAGCAAGTAATATCGTCGGACAATTACCCTGGCTCATCGCCCCCTGGTGCTGGGCTATTATGCACAATAAGGCGTGGTTCCCGGATATTGTTTATGGCGGACGCGTTCTGGCAATCATAATAGGTGCTGTTATCATTGTCTGTGGCATACTCCCAGCAATCTTCAACAAAGAATACTTCCATACCTTGCCAAAACCCGATGTCAGGGGCGCATGGCGTGTGATGAAAGACTTCTTTATAGGTATGTTCATCACGCTTAAATGCAAGCCATTTGTAAAACTTTGTCTGGCTACATTACTTATCTTTGGCGGATTTATGTGCGCCTCAGCCTTTACCATTTATGTTGTTTTCTTCTATGTCTTCGGAAACGCTCCGGTACTTGATCAGGCCTACGCAAAGGGCGGATTATTGCTGGGTTTGTATGGGACGTTCAGTTCTATCTGTACCCTCGGGGTTATTGCTTTAACAGCATGGCTATCAAGAAAAGTCGGGAAGAGAAACACATTTTTTATCACTATCCCTCTTTCAATTATTGGTTACGGCCTTAAATGGATAGGGTATAATCCTGACCATCCTTATTTACTGTTTATCGCTGCTCCTTTTATCACATTTGGCTTAGGGTCGCTTTTTACCTTGATGAGTTCTATGGTAGCCGATGTTTGTGACAGCGACGAACTTCAGACTTCCTGCAGGCGTGAGGGTATGTTCAGCGCTGTGTACTGGTGGATGGTTAAATTAGGGGTGGCATTGTCATCTTTTATTTCAGGATTGCTGCTTAACTCAACAGGTTTCCGCCAGGAGTTGGGTTTGGCCCAATCAGCCAAAACTTGTTTATGGATGAGGATATATGATATAGGTATTCCTATTGTAACTTCTATAATCGCTATTTTTGTTATTATGACCTTTGATATCTCAGAGGCTAAGGCGCGCGAGATTCGTGTCGAGGTAGAGCGCCGAAGGGGAGAAAGGCGCGCAGAGCAAATACGCGTGGAAGAAGAACGGCGAAAAGGGGAAAGGCGGAAACAGGATTAGGAGTGATTTTAGGATGATGGGTGAGTTCAAAGTTCAAAGTTCAAAGTTAAAAGTTAAAACTCAAAACTTAAAAACTTTTATTTTAGGTTTTATTTTTGCGTTTTGCCTTTTGCCTTTTGCGTTTGCCCAGAATGGTCCTTCTTCAACAGACTTGATTACAAAGGCCTGGGAGGCGCATGGTAACAAAGACATAGATGCTACATTTGCATATACACAGCAGTGCATTAATCTTTATAAAGATGAGGCAGATAGGCAGCAGGCATCTTTGAAAGGACTGCCTAAAGGCAAAGATGAAATTGAGGCAGTGCGGGTTTTAAATGACGTGGCAACTGCCTATTTTATCCAGGCAGAGGCATATATGCGTCAGCAGAAATTAGAAGATGCTAAGAAAATTTTCCAACTGATTATAGAAAGGTATCCTTATGCGCAGGCCTGGGACCAGCGCGGTTGGTATTGGAATATCGCAGAAATTTCAAAGAAGAGCCTTAAGAAGATGGAGACCGGCTCTATTGAAATAGAGGAAGAAAAAAAGAAAGTCAGCCAGTCTGTTACCGGCATCAAACTCTACGACCCTGGCAAAGAAGATATTGTAGATTATACAAAATATGGAGAATTTACCAATGTGGGGACTAAGGATTATAAATATGTCGTGCGCGACCAGGAAGGTCTAAGTCAGGCAGTAGGAGAGGGCATTTATCCAAATACAGGCTCAATAAGATGGGACCCTGCTTATCGTAAGGCATTAAAAGAAAAAAGATTAGAAGGCAGCCACTGGGATTTTCTGCATTCCCCTGATTTAGAGGCGGCATTTTTCAAATGGGCTACTGCGCCTGAGCCGCAAGGTTTGAGGTTGTTTTACGAGGGCCTGATTTTAGAAAAGGCGGGGCTCATTAAACACGCAATCAAATGCTATTACGCAATTGTGGTGCATTATCCTGGCAGTTACGGGATTACATATTTTAAAACCCCTTGGTATGTTGGCCAGGCAGCGCTGGCAAAAATCCATTTTCTTTTGCGACGCAACCCGCAGATAGGATATAAACTTGAAGGCGCAGAAATCAGGATTATTAACGGTTTTGATAAAGAAGTCCATAACGATATTGTAATTACCAACCCCGGCAGATTCGTAAAAAATGGGATTCTAACTAAATTAAAACCCCGGCCTTCTGCAGATAATCTGAGTATTAAAAGGCGCCTTGGTAAGGGTAAGGTGCACCTTGTGCAGTATGAAAACGGAGACTGGCAACTCATTGTTTCAGGCAAGCCCTATGTGATTAAGGGTATTACCTATTCGCCTAGTAGGGTTGGAGAGTCTCCGGATGAGGGGACTTTAAGTAACTGGATGTATTCTGATTTAAACCATAATGGCAGGATTGACGGGCCTTATGATTCTTTTGTGGATAAAAACCGCAATAACCGCCAGGATGCAAATGAGCCGACTCTGGGAGATTTTTGCCTGATGAAGGATATGGGTGTAAATACCATACGGCTCTATCACCATCCGCTTAAAGTCAATAAAGAACTTTTAAGGGAACTCTACAAAAATTACGGTATTATGGTGATTATGGGAGATTTTTTGGGCAAATACGCCTTGGGCTCAGGAGCGCCCTGGAACCCAGGCACAGATTATAACAACCCAGAACATAAAAAGAATATGATGGAATCTATAACTAATATGGTTATGGAATTTAAGGATGAACCCTATATTCTTTTTTGGCTTTTAGGCAATGAGAATGTCTATGGCTATGCCTGTAATGCAGATAAAGACCCTGATGCCTTTTATAAATTTGCCAATGAAGTAGCCCTTTATATCAAGTCTATTGACCCCCAACATCCTGTTGGCATTTGTAATGGAGATGTGTTATACTTAGATAAGTTCTCCAGATACGCCCCGGATATAGATATATTTGGGGCTAATGCCTATCGCGGGGATTATGGCTTCGGTTATTTGTGGCAGCAGGTAAAGCAAGAGGCAGACCGGCCAGCCTTTATTACAGAGTTTGGCTGTCCATCTTATGCAGAAGGTAAAACCCTGGAAGAAGGAGAATTCCTTCAGGCAGAATACCATCGCGGCTCGTGGGAGGACATTGAGAATAATATGGCCTTTAATGAAGGCGCGGGCACTGCCTTAGGCGGCATAGTCTTTGAGTGGCTTGATGAATGGTGGAAGGGCTATGAGCCATCCATCCACGATACCAAAGGGACCTGGCTTGGTCCTTTTCCCGATGGCACCATGCATGAAGAATGGTTAGGCCTTTGTGGCCAGGGTGATGGGAAGGTGAGCCCATTTTTGCGACAATTACGGCAGTCATATTTTATGTATAAGAAATTATGGAGAAGATAAGATAATACTGTATGAGAAATAATGCAATATGGAGGGGAAAGGAGGGTTGTGAAGTAAAAAATAAAAGACCAAAAGTAAAAAGTGACTTTTTTATTTTAACTTTACAAAGGGAGGTGTAGGAATGAAGAAGTTAACAGTGTTTTTGGCAGTATTGATGTTAAGTCTGCCTATAGTAGCATTAGCCCAGCAAGAGGCGGCTAATAAAGCCACTGAATTTGCAGTTTATACTGATAAGAATAGCCGTGAGAATCACTACATCCCTTCTGGGTTTATGGGAGATTACGGCGATATCAAGATAAATGACCAATCTACGGATAATCCCCATTCAGGCACAACCTGCATCCAGTTTAATTACAGCGCAAAGAAATCCCAGGGCCAGGGTTGGGCAGGTGTATATTGGCAAAATCCCGCAAATAACTGGGGAAGCAAAAAAGGCGGTTTTGATTTAACAGGTATGACAAAACTGACATTCTGGGCGCGCGGGGCAAAGGGCGGGGAGGTAATTCAGAAATTTGTAGTCGGAGGCATAAAAGGCACATACCCGGATTCTGCAAATGTTGAGGTTGGCCCTATAGAGTTGAGCGATGTCTGGAAACAATACACTATCAATCTTGCGGGTCGCGACCTTTCCTATATAAACGGCGGCTTTGGATGGATAACAAGCGCTGACTTAAATCCTGAGGGCATTTCCTTCTATGTTGATGATATCAAGTTTGAGGCAGACCCGACTATGAAACCCGAATCTAAAAAGCAGCAGGCAATGCCTTTTTATGTTTATGCCGACCGCTCTTCCATCAACAATCATTTTATTCCTTCTGGATGGATGGGGGATTATAGTGACATAAAATACGATGGTGCTTCTAAAGAAGACCCTTACTTAGGTGACAGTTGTATAAAAATAACCTATAGCGGTAAGGCTACGCAGGGTGCGAGGTGGGCAGGAATGTTTTGGCAGCATCCTGCGAACAACTGGGGAAATGTGGATGCAGGGTTTGACCTTTCCAAAGCCACTAAACTCACATTCTGGGCGCGCGGAGAAAAAGGCGGGGAGCGCATAGAGGAGTTTAAGGTTGGGGGTATTATGGGCGAGTATTCTGATTCAGATAGCGCAACCATAGGCCCTGTAATACTCAATAAAGAATGGACGCAATATACAATTGATTTAAAAGGCAAGGATATGTCGTATATTATTGGTGGTTTCTGCTGGTCTACTAACGTGGACAACAACCCTGACGGCGCCACCTTCTATCTAGATGAGATTAAATACGAATAAGTTAACAAGTCACAAATTACAAGAAGTCACAAGCCACAAGTTTTTAATACTTGTGGCTTGTGGCTTGTTTTTTTTATCAGGATGCACTCTATCTGAAAGACACAGGGTATACATTAAAAAATTTAAGAATGGTCATTATCAAATGATAGTTGAAGGAAGGCCTTACATTGTTAAGGGTGTTTGTTACAATCCAATACCAATAGGCTCAGACCATTCATATGACTGGTGGCAGGACCCTAACAAACCCTGGATGACTGACGGAAAACTGATGCAGCAGATGGGCGTTAATACTATCAGGATTTATCAGATAGGTGAAAACCCGCAGAGCGTAAAACAGGTCATAAGGGATTTATACAACAATTTTGGCATCCGCGTGATTCTTGGCCACTGGCTGGGGCTCTTGGAATACCCCTGCCCATTTTATGGAGATAAGGATTTTAAGGAGAGGATAAAACAGGAGGTCCTTGAGATGGTCAGGCTTTATAAAGACGAGCCGGGGGTGCTACTTTGGATTTTAGGCAATGAGAATAATTATTCCTTTTCTGGATTAATCCATCCCTGGTCAACTGAAGAGATAGACAGAGACCCTGACTTAAACAAGCGAAAAATTATGCGGGCAAGGATTTATTATTCATATGTTAATGAATTAGCAAAAGAGATACACAAGATAGACCCTGGGCATCCTGTAGTATTGGGTAACGGCGAACTCATAGGTTTAGATGTCGCTAGAGATTTTGCGCCTGATATTGATTTAGTCGCCTGTATAATTTATAGAGGCAAGACATTTGGCAACCTGTTTAATTCTCTAAAGGTTACTTTTGATAAGCCATTATTGCTTAGCGAAATAGGTGCTGATAGTTACGATGCATACCTTAAGAAAGAAGACCAGAACATGCAGGCATTTTTTCTGGAATCCCAGTGGCGGCAGATTTATCAGAATATAGCCGGGTATAAGACAGGCGCGGGCAATTGCTTAGGCGGGATTATATTTGAGTGGACTGATGAATGGTGGAAGCACAACGAATCTGACGAGGCTAGCTGGTCTGTCCACGATACTGAGGCAACCTGGTCAAACGGGAGTTATTATTTTGATATAAAGGCCCCTAAGAATATGAATATGAATGAGGAGTGGTTTGGTATTGTGGCTTTATCAGAGGAACTTAAAGACGGAATAAACAAGCGAATTCCGAAAAAGGCATATTATGTGATAAGGGAATTCTGGAGGAATCCTGTCCTGAATAATAAAAACAAGAATTCCAGGAAATAAAAATGAAAAAATTAAAATTTAGAATTTTAACCTGCATCCTTACCTTTTTACTTTTATCTTTTTTCTTTCCTTCTTTTGCCCAACAGGTTGATAATACCTTAACCTTAAGCAATAAACTTATTAAGACAGATAGCAGGGGTGAGGCGCTGGGCATCCTTGGGCAACTAAAGGATTTTTATTTTAAGGATAATAGATACACTGAGTTCGTGTCTCTTATAAAATCTTTCATTGGCAAGAATAAAACCATAGAGCCGCTTTTTAATTATTATATAGCCTTAGGGCGTTATAGCCAACTTAAATACTTAGAAGAAGCGCAGGATTGGGATGAGTATTTTTCTAAAGGCAATGACTACCGCAATGAAATTGTTGAGAAATTAGAAAAGGCAATTGAATCTACAGGCGTAGATGATATAGCGCATCTCTGGTCTTATCTACTCCTTTGGAAGTTCCACAGAGACCTGCAGGACGCATTCAAAGATAAGGCATTGTCAGAGTTAATGGATGCTGCTTTAGGGTATGCCAAGGCATCTAAAGATGCGTCAGGTATAAAAAGGGTGGCAGATGAACTGTTAGGTGACGGCCAGAAGGGAAAGGCAAGGCAACTGTATAAGATTTATGTGGATAGTCTTATTTCTTCAGGGGCAGATGACGAAAAAATTAAAGAAGCGGCATTTGGATTTTATCAGGAATCCAATCTTGAACTGGCAGAGGTGTTATATGATGTTTATATTGAAAGGGTTACCAGGGATTATCCTAAAGAAAAAATAATCCCTATCTTAATAGAAATAGCCAGATACTTTGCTTACACAGATGTAAAGGCGGGAGACCCTGAATACGCAGAAAAAATATTTCAAAAAATCCAGGATTTAGGCGGGAAGACAAGTTTTAATGAAGATTTAATGTATATGCGCGCCTATAACTTAGAGAAACAAAAGGAATATTCCTTGGCAAAGGATATATATGAAGATTTAATCCAATATTATCCACAGAGTGCGTATTCAGATGAAGCAACCTTTAAAATAGCAATTATCTACGCCTACATCTTAAAAGACTTAAGCAAGGCAAAGGAATATTTTGAAAGGTTATCCAAGAAAGAGGTGGTTAGCCCAGAGGTAGTTTCCAGTATTTATCAATTAGGATTGCTTAGTCAGTGGAAAGGAGATTTTGTAAAGGCGCGGGAGTATTACGATAATGTTATTGATAAAACTAAAGACGAAACAAACGAGATAGCGGCTTTAGCCAGAACGAGAATCCAGGAGATTGTAGAAGAAAAGCCCATAGAATATAACCTTCTTATGTTTCTGGATGCTTCTTTAAAAGAAAGCCCCGCGTTATTAGAAGGCGTAAAAGTGGATTTACGTTGCTCGCCTTATAAGGCAGCAAAGGCTAAAGACATCCATATTACATCAACCGCCTATGCAGGTGAATCAGGATGTATGCAGGTAGAGTTAAGTTATCTATGGTCGGGAGACTTAGGTAGCGCAAAACCTTCCAATGAACAAACAACATTTCTAACCAACTACACATCAGCAGGAATTAAAGTCATAAATTTAGTTGTTTTATCCCCAAGCGGCATCGTTGACCGCAGCCTTGACTTCCTCTCTATTGATTAATGTCTTATCTATATCTTGTTAAAAATACTTGACTTATATTATTTTTGGTAGTATAAATAAACTTAATAATTTTTATATTTAAAATAAAATGCCACGGAGAAAGGATTATATGTTTTAATGCGATCAATAGATTTTAAGAAGGGAGAACTCACTGAAAAAGAAAAACGCAATATTAATATTCTGGATATCTTAAGAAGACGTGGTCCAATCAGCCGGCCTGATATCTCAAAAGAAATAGGCGTGAATGTGGTGACTATCTCTAATTATATAGATGACTTTATAAAAAATAATATTGTTTATGAAAAAGAACTTGATGTCTCTGAAGGCGGCAGAAGGCCTGCGCTCTTGGATTTAAATCCACAAGCAGGTTATGTAATAGGGGTGGGTTTAAATCTTATGAATATGGTTGGGATATTGGTAGATTTAAAGGGCAACATTATCACCAAGACGCAGATTGCAAGACCCAGGGCATCAGTTAAGGAAATAACAGAATGTATCTTAGAGATTATCCGCGAGATACTCAGGCGTTCCAAAGACCATGTTCCTTTTATTAAGGGGATTGGCTTAGGGATAGCCGGATTAGTGAATAAAATAGACGGCTCAATCCACTGGCCACAGAAGATGGACCATTATTATACCTATGCATCTGTAGATTTGCGCATCAGGGATATTATTGAAAGGGAATTTAATCTACCAGTCCTGATTGAAAACGATGCGACAGCAGCCTGTTTCGGCGAGCAGTGGCTTGACCTTAACCGCAGTTATAAAAACGTCATATATATGTTTTCAGGCGTTGGCTGCGGGATAATGATTAACGGCGAGATATATACAGGCACTGACGGCTATGCAGGAGAAGTTTCTATTTATAACTTTAAGGAGCAGGATGCGTTTAATTGCGATATGGCAAGGGGTTGTTTCTTAAAAAGATGGGAGATGGATATAGGGCTCTTAGAGGATGTAAAAGGTATGTTGATTAAGGATAAGGAAGAGGCATCCAGGTTTTTTAATTTAACCTCATCTAATTTGGACAATCTGGATTTAAAAAGCGTATTCGCCGCAAACCGGATGAAGAATCCTATAGCAGTTAATGCCTTAGATATGGCTGCCAAAAGGCTCGGGATTAAGATAGCGTATCTGGTGAATTTATTTAATCCGCAAATAGTAATTATAGGAGGTGGCCTGGAAGATGCCGGTGATGAATTTTTAAACAGGGTAAACCAGACGGTAAGGGATTGGGCATTCCGTGAATCAACAGAGAATTTAAAAATTGTCTATTCCCAACTAAGGGAAAATGCTGTTGCCCAGGGCGCAGCGTGTCTGGTGATGCAGAGGATATTCGCCGGCTTATAGATAAAGGTAGGTATATATGGACACAAAGGCAAAGATTATAATATTAATTCTTGTAGCGCTATTAGGAACATGCTTGTTTATTTTTATTCAGACTTACAACTCCAAACAGGCATTAGAAAAAGAGATTGTCTCTTTAAGAAATGACAACGCAACCCTTGCAATGCAGGCTGAGCAGAGTTTAAATGAGGCTAAGCAATTGCAGAATAAACTTACGGCTATAAACGCAAAATTAGACCGCATTATAAAAGAGAAAAATGAACTGCAGCAAAAATTTGAACTTTTACAAAAAGAAAGGGACGACTTGGACAGTAAGTTACAAGAGAGTGTTAATGAAATGAATAGCCGTAAAATTCTTGTGCATAAGACAATCGTTAAACAGCAAGAAAAAATTGCCAGTTTACAAAACAAGGTCTCAGAATTACAGGTGCTTTTGAATAGTAAGTCTTTAGAGATAGATAATTTAAAGAAGGAGTTGGGAGCATCTGCTAAAACTTTAACGCCTACGATTGAGCCAAAGAAAGGTGCTATAGAACTTCCGCCAATAGTTGTGCGGCCAGTTGAAACCCTGCAGCCGCAGCAAGAAGTTACCCATACATCAACAGCCAAGGTCCTTGCTGTAAATCGCGAAAACAATTTCGTAATTATTGACTTAGGTGAAGAATCAGGGATAAAGGCAGGGGATTCATTCCAGGTTTATAGAGATGGCAGTCAAATAGCCACTATTAAAGTAATTCAGTTGCGTAAGAGTATTTCTGCCTGCGATATAACTGATGAAACTACCGCTATAAAAGTTGGCGATACTGTTAAATAATTCGTCTTTATAAAATTATGGTGCGTCTTAAAAAAGGTCCCTCCAGAACCATCTCCATAGAAGATGTAGCAAGGCTTGCCGGTGTATCAATTACCACTGTCTCGCGCGTCATCAATAAATTTCCAAGCGTTACAGAAAAAAATAGGATAAAGGTCTTAGACGCCATAAAACAACTTAAGTTCCAGCCATCTGTATCTGCACAGCGGCTTGCTACTGGAAAGAGCAATGTCGTTATGTTGGTAATACCGCACTATGAAGGTGTGTTTTATTCCTTCTATGCCTTAGAGTTAATACGCGGTATAGGGACTATGTGTTCTGTTTTTAAACTGGATTTACTTTTACATCTTGCAGATGGCACTACCCGGATTAATCCAAGCGGCGCAGGCGGCATAATATTTGCCGATATTATCGCAAACAGGCAGCAGTTAGAAGAGGCACTTACTAGCCATACGCCCTGCATAGTGATTAACAATTATGTCAGCGATTTAGAGGTAAGTTCTATTTCAATAGATAACACAGGCGGCGCAGCAAAAGCCGTGGATTATTTAGTTTCACTTGGCCACAGAAAGATTGCCCATATAGCCGGGGACACAATTACCCAGGCAGCCACGCAAAGACTTGAGGGATACAAAAACGCCCTTGCCAAAAATAAAATCCCCATTAACGAAAATTATATTTTTAAAACAGATTATTCGCGCGGTCAGGCAAGAAGTGCTGCTGAAAAATTATTTAATATGCCAGACCCGCCTACTGCTGTTTTTGTGGCTTCAGATTCAATGGCGCTTGAGGTTATGGCTGTAGGCAAGGAGTTAGGCAAGGATATCCCTAATGATTTATCCATTATCGGCTTTGATGACAATCCCTCAGGGCTCTATGGCCCAGTGGCTTTGACTACTGTCAGGCAGCCGTTGATTAAAATGGCTGAGGAGAGCGTCAAGGAATTGTATGCCTTGATGAATCAAGAAAAAAGGCAGAGGATAAAAAGAATAGTTCTTCCTACGGAATTAGTAATCCGGGAATCCTGCCGCAGTATAAGTTTGTAAGGAGATTCTTCATTGAAATATCATTATCGCCTTAAGAGGGTGAGTTAATACAATTTGTTGTATATTTTTTATTCATTTCTACAACAGGTTGTATTTTTTTATTGACAAATATTTTAATGGGTTGTATACTTTATAATAGAGAGTATAAATTAACCTTTTTAAAGTCAGGGGTGTAAAGATGGCATTAAGGTTATCAGAGAATGCGCTTAAGGTATTGGAGAGAAGATACCTTAAAAAGGATGAAAACGGCAAGGTTATAGAAACACCTGAAGAGATGTTTCTAAGGGTAGCCAGGGCTATTGCCTCGGCTGACAGAAATTATGGTAAGACTGAAGAGGAAACAGCCAATCTAACCCAGGAATTTTATCGCGTGATGACAGAGTTAGAATTTATGCCTAATTCGCCCGCCTTGATGAACGCAGGCAGGGAATTAGGGCAGCTCAGCGCCTGCTTTAGTCCTGACCAGATAATAATAACCGAAAATGGACCAAAATTAATTTCAGAGATAAAGGTTGGAGACTATGTCCTTACCCATCAAAATAAATTTAAAAAAGTAACCGAGGTTTTTACCAGAAAAGCAGATAATATATATTTAATTTCGGCCTACAAACTTCCTTCCCCAACCTTAAAAGTAACAGATGAACATCCTGTCCTGGCAATTAGAAAAATAGATAAAGATAACCCCAATCCACAATGGGTTCGGGTAAAAGACCTTTCAATCGGTGATTACCTTGCTTTGGCCTTTCCTGAGGAGACCATTGATATTGATTTTATTACCCTTTCAGATTTCATTAAAGATGAAGATATCATAGTTAAAGATGGTTATCTATATGAAAAGAATGAAGACATCAGATACTATGTCCGTAAGGGTGGAAGTATCTATGTTCAAAATAGAAATAGGTCTGGTGATATTTCTAAACAAGTCAACCCTGTTAAAAATAAAATAGAGGTAGATAATGATTTGATGCGTTTATTTGGCTATTATCTTTCTGAAGGGTGTGTTAGTGAAAATAGATGTTTGCGTTTTGTTTTTTCCATTCAAGAGCGAAATTATGCCCAAGACGTTTTAAATATAATTAAAGACAAATTCGGTATTTCCACTCACGTGGAGGAAACAAATTCTGCAGATAGAAAGTGGATTTCTTTAAGATTTCATTCCAAGATATTAGCCCGGTTTTTTCTAAAACTTTTTGGAACAGGTTATAATATAAAAAATATTCCCAGGTGGATTGTTCTTTTGCCTGTAGAAAAACAGAAGGGTCTAATTAGCGGTATGTTCAGGGGGGACAGTTCTACCATAAGAAATGGAAATAATTTCTCTACGCAATTGGTTATGTGTAACAGTCAACTTATTTATTCCTCCTGGCAGATATTAGCAAGGATGGGCATCTTTGCCTCGCTATCTTTCTGCTCAATGCCTAAACTAGGGATGGCCCAGCCAGTAAAATGCCAGGTTAGCGGCAAAGAAGGGATGGAGTTGATAAATGAATTTTTAGAGAAGGATTTTTTCCATAATAGCATTGAATTTAAAAGGGAATTTATTTATGGGGGTAGGATATTTACGCCTATAACCAAGATTATAAGACAGGATTACGATGATACAGTCTATAATCTTGAAGTGGAGGAGGACCATTCCTATTGCGCGAATACAGTTGTTGTCCATAATTGTTTTACTTTACCAATTGACGATTCTATGGAATCTATATTTGAGACATTAAAGGCAACGAGTCTAATACATAAAAGCGGAGGGGGCACAGGATTTTCTTTTTCAAGGCTAAGGCCTAAAAATTCTATGGTAAGAACCACAGGCGGTGTCGCCTCAGGCCCTGTTTCCTTTATGAAGGTTTACGACGCAGCAACAGAGGCCGTAAAGCAGGGCGGAAGTCGTCGCGGGGCAAATATGGGAATTTTAAGGATTGACCACCCTGACATCCTTGAATTTATTTCCTGCAAGGAGAATAACAAGGAGATTACCAATTTTAATATTTCAGTGGCGATTACAGATGATTTTATGAAAAAGTTAGAGAATAAAGAGGATTATGATTTAATTGACCCCCGCACCCAGAAGGCAGTTCAGAGATTAAATACTAAAGAGGTCTTTGATTTAATTGTTAAACAGGCGCATAAAAATGGTGAGCCGGGTATTATTTTTATTGACCGCATTAACAGGGATAATCCTACCCCTAAATTGGGCAAGATTGAAAGCACAAACCCCTGCGGGGAGCAGCCGATTCTACCATATGAAAGTTGCGACTTGGGCTCAATAAATCTATCCAGGATGTATAAAAAAGTGGATAATCGCTACGAGATTGACTGGGATAGATTAAGCAGGGTAACGCATTTAGCAGTGCATTTTTTAGATAATCTTATAGACGTAAATGTATTCCCCCTGCCCCAGATAGAAAAAGCAACAAAACTTACGCGTAAAATTGGTTTAGGGGTAATGGGCTGGGCAAGCCTGCTTGTGCGTTTAGGTATCCCTTACAACTCAGAGGAGGCTGTAGCCCTTGCTGAAAAGGTAATGTCTTTTATTTTAAAGGAGGCCACAAAAAAATCCTGTCAACTTGCTAAGGAGCGCGGGGTCTTTCCTGCTTTTAAAGGCAGTATATACGATAAAAAGGAAGGCGGTCTTAAAGTGCGCAATGCCACTTTAACCACAATTGCCCCTACAGGGACAATCAGCATTATTGCAGGGCCTTGCTCTTCCGGGATAGAACCCCTATTTGCAATTGTCTATTACCGCAACGTTATGGATAACGATAAACTTGTTGAGGTTGACCCCCTCTTTGAAGAGATTGCCAGGGAGCGTGGATTTTATAGCCGTCAGTTGATGGAAAAAATTGCTGAGAGTGCCTCTATACAGAATATAGAAGGCATACCTGAGGACGTAAAAAGAATATTTGTTACTGCCCACGATATATCCCCTGAGTGGCATGTGCGTATGCAGGCTGCATTCCAAAAATATGTGCATAATGCAACGAGTAAAACTATAAATTTTCCGCATACCGCTACGCAGGATGATGTGCGCAAGGCATATTTATTGGCTTATGAATTAGGTTGTAAAGGGATTACCATTTACCGCGACAGAAGCAGGGAAGAACAGGTGCTGAATATAGGTAGCAAAGAGGGAAACCCTGAGAAAAAAATAATAGAACTTGAACCCGGAAAGATTGCCCCAAGGCCAAGGCCTGAGGTGATTACAGGCACAACCACTAAGGTTGCTACTGGCTGCGGCAATCTTTACGTCACTATTAATATAGATGAAGAAGGCAGACCATTTGAACTTTTTACCCAGATGGGTAAAGCAGGCGGATGCGCTGCCAGCCAGTTAGAGGCTATAGGCCGATTAGTATCCTTGGCATTTCGCTCAGGCATAGAGGTCAAGTCAATAATAGAGCAGTTGCGCAACATCAGGTGTCCATCTCCGTCCTGGGAAAAAGGACAGCGCATATTCTCTTGTTCAGATGCCATTGCCCGCGTTATAGAAAAAAGGCTTTTAAACGGCCAGACTAACCCCAAGGTAGCAGAAGTTACGCAGGTGGCTATGAAGCACTCGCATAATGACGAAGTATCTATCCCTGATTTTGGTCTTCATGGAGATATAGTAGGGGTTTGTCCTGACTGCGGGGGAGCCCTGCGTCATGAAGAGGGCTGTGTTAAATGCCAGGCATGCGGGTTTTCGAAGTGCTAGGAGTTAATTAGCGGGTGAGCGCGTTTGCGGGTTTAGAGAATTAATTTTTTCTTAACTCGCTAACTCATCAACTCGCTAACTTGTTAAACTAAATAAGCAAAAAATTAGTTCTACATAGAGCCGCATATGAAAAAGATATTGTATATAGTTCTCGACGGTCTTGGAGACCTGCCAATTAAAGAATTAAACAACAAGACCCCATTAGAGGCAGCGCTTACACCAAATCTGGACCGTTTAGCGCAAAAGGGAAAAACAGGTATTGTCTATCCAGTAGCCAAAGGCATTGCCCCTGAGTCTGATATTGCTGTAATTAGTCTCTTGGGCTACGATGCCCACAGATATTATACTGGAAGGGGACCTTTAGAATCCTTTGCAGAAGGACTGGATATAAAAGACGGGGATTTGGCTTTAAGGGTTAATTTTGCCACTGTTTCAGAAGACGGGAAGACCATTAAAGACCGCAGGGTTGGCAGAAACTTAACCACAGAAGAAGCCGCTGCCCTGGCTAAAGAGATAAATGCAAAAGTAACTTTATCCCGCGCAACCTTTGAATTTAAAAATACCATTGGGCACAGGGGTGTTTTGGTTATAAGGGGTATGCACGGTAAGTTGTCAGGATGGATAACCAATACAGACCCTGCCTATGACAGGGAAGGCGTATTTGGCGTGGCAAAAGAGAAATTTGATAATCTTGTGGCTGAATCCCAGCCTATGCCTGGGTATGAAAATTCCTTAGAGGCGAAAGATGCATCATCTCTTCTGAATGAATTCACCCAGAAGTCTTACAATATACTTAAGGAATCCCAGATAAATAAAAAGAGGGTTTCAGAAGGCAAGTTAGCCGCGAATATGATATTGTCCCGCGACGCAGGAGACCACCTTCCAAAATTCCCATCAATAAGAAGTATATATAATTTAAGATTCGGCTCTTTTGTGCAGATGCCTGTGGAAAGGGGTATCGCACTTCTTACGGGGATAGAGGTTATTGATGTGCCTTCTCCTACAGGGCATCTGGATGTGGATTATGCGGTCTGGGCTAAAATTACGCTGGATACCCTTCCTAAATACGACGGTATCTATGTACATATCAAAGGCCCTGATGAGCCGGCGCATGATGGAAATTTTAACGCAAAAAAAGAAATCATTGAGGCAATTGATAAATTCTTCTTTGCCAAGTTCCTGCCGCAGATAGAAATGGCAGACACGATTATCTGCGTTACTGCCGACCACTCTACTGTTTGTAAAATCAAAGCCCATTCAGCAGATCCGGTTCCTATATTGGTTTGCGGAGGCAATATTAAGCCTGACGGCTCTTTAAGTTTTTCAGAAAAGGCAGCCAGGCTTGGCTCTTTGGGTGAATTGACCGGTCAGGACATTATACCCCTCCTTGTAAAGTACGCTAAAGAATAGTGCAATAGAAAAAGAACGCAAAGCGTAGAGCGCAAAGCGCAAAACTAAAAACTCAAAACTTCTATAGTTTTAAGTTTTGCGCTGTAGTTTTGCGCTTTGAGTTTTTAGTTTTGAGTTAATATGGATGACTACGACGTTATAGTGATTGGCGCAGGCCATGCAGGCATTGAGGCAGCCCTTGCATCAAGCAGGATGGGGATAAATACCCTTTTAATCACGTTAAGCAAAGAAACCATTGGACAGATGAGTTGTAATCCTGCTATTGGCGGTGTAGGTAAAGGACAACTTGTAAAAGAAATTGATGCGTTAGGCGGAGAGATGGGGCATGCAGCAGATGCCTGCGCTATGCAGTTTAGAATCTTAAACGCCTCCAAGGGTCCTGCTGTACAGTCATCGCGCTGCCAGATAGATAAATATAAGTATAAGGATTATATGTGTGACAGGTTAAATAGCCAGGCAGGTTTATCCTTGAAAGAGGCGGAGGTGAAGGAATTAATAGTAAGCGGGGGTTGTGTCAAGGGTGTTATTACAACTAAAGAAGAAAAGATACTCTCAGGTTGCGTAGTCATAGCCCCCGGGACATTTTTAAACGGATTAATCCATATAGGGCTGAATCACTTTCCTGGCGGCAGGTTTGGGGAACCAGCAGCGGTTTCCCTGGCGCAAAACTTAAAAGAATTGGGGTTTAAACTTATGAGGTTTAAAACAGGCACCTGCCCCCGGCTGGATAAGAAAAGCATTGATTTTTCCCGTCTAACTGTGCAGGAGGGGGATGCCTTCCCAAGACCCTTTTCCTTTTCTACCACAGTTATAACCCAAAAACAGGTTCCCTGCTATATCACCTACACAAATAAAAAAACCCACCAGATTATTCTTGATAATCTGGACAGGTCTCCTCTTTATACAGGCGTAATTAAGGCAACAGGGGTGAGGTATTGCCCTTCAGTGGAGGATAAGATTTTTAAATTCAGGGATAAAGAAAGGCATCAGATATTTTTAGAGCCTGAAGGCTACGATGTGGATGAGATTTATCCTAATGGCTTAGCAACAAGCCTGCCTGAAGATGTCCAACTTGAGATTCTACACTCCATAGAAGGTTTAGAGAAGGCAAGGGTTATCCGTTTTGGCTACGGCATAGAGCATACAGTAGTTGAACCCACACAATTATTCCCAACGTTAGAGACAAAATTAATCAGGAATTTATATCTGGCTGGCCAGATAAACGGCACAACAGGATATGAAGAGGCAGGTGCCCAGGGTTTGCTTGCAGGAATAAACGCAGCGTTGCGCATCAAAAATAAAGACCCCCTGATTTTAGACAGGGCATCAAGTTATATCGGCGTCTTAATTGATGACTTAGTGACAAAAGGGACCCTTGAGCCATACAGGATGTTTACCTCTCGGGTTGAATACAGGTTAATACTGCGTGAGGATAATGCGGATTTGCGTTTAAGAAAGATAGGTTATGACTTAGGCCTGGTATCTAAAGAGGAATATCTTAAAACGAAGGATAAACAAGACGAGGTCAATAAATTATTAGGGTATTTAAAATCAAAGCGTATTAAACCAAATCCCAAGGTTAATATTTATTTAAAGGAATTAAGCACAGCACCTTTAAAAAAGGCGGTTTGCCTTGAGGAGATTTTAAAAAGGCCGCAGGTTAGTTTTGTTGAGTTAAAAAAAATAATCCCGCAGGATATCCCTGACGTGCCAGAAAGTATTGGCAAACAGGCAGAAATTGAGATAAAATATGCAGGGTTTATACTGAGGCAGTTGGCAGAGGTAGAAAGATTCAGGAATTTAGAAAAGATGCGTCTGCCTGAAGGATTGGATTACAATTCTATACCTGGATTATCGCGCGAGATAAAAGAGAAATTAAGTATTATCAGGCCTATTAACCTTGGTCAGGCAGCGCGTATCTCAGGTGTAACACCGGCGGCAATTTCCATATTAATGGTTTATTTAAAAAAGATTGCTCATTAAGGCAAAACTCAAAACGCAAAACTATAGTGCAAAACGTAAAACGTTTTGAGTTTTTAAAACGCGAAACTTAAATCATTTTTCAGTTTTAAACTTTAACCTTTATGCTTTACGTTATACACTAAGGTGACGGATAAAGATAGAAACTACCTTTTGCTAAAAAGTTTTTGTCAACAACAAGGCATAGATTTATTCGGCGTTGCGGATATATCCTCAATCAAAAATGAATTTGCGCTTTCTATGCCTTTGCCTGAGAGATTAAACCGCGGGGTTGTCCTTGGCGTGCGTCTCTCACAGGGCATATTGGATGAGATAAGCACTTACCCAACAAGACTATATTTCCATCATTATCGCACAGTAAATACATTTCTGGACCAGTCTGCTTTGAGGCTTGCGAATTTTATTCAAGACAAGGGTTTTACCGCCATACCAATACCTGCCTCTCAGATTATTGACTGGCAAAATCAGAAGGCCCACCTTTCCCATAAAAAATTGGGGGTCCTTGCGGGTTTAGGCTGGATAGGCCGGAATAATCTCTTGGTCAATCCTGAATTGGGCAGCCAGTTTCGCCTTGTAAGTATCCTTACAGATATGCAGATTGAACCTGATAAGCCGCTAAATATTTTTGGTTGCGGGGATTGTCGTCTGTGTATCCAGGCCTGTCCCTGCGGGGCTATAAAAGAAACACCTGCTGAATTTGACCACTTAAGGTGCTTTGAGAAACTCAAGGGTTTTCAAAAACAGCATCTTGTTGACCAGTATATCTGCGGGATTTGTGTGTCAGTATGTAAAGGCAGTAAAAGATAAATGTATTTATTATTAATTTCCTTAGTATTATTAATGGGTATTGGCATAGGCTGGTCAATAGGCGCCAATGACGCAGCGAATTCATTGGGCACAGCAGTAGGCGCCAAGGTTTTGACTTTAAGGCAGGCAATTATTCTAATTGCCATTTTTGGTTTATGCGGAGCGCTTCTGCAGGGTTCTTATGTAGTCAAGACCATTGGCAAAGGCATTGTGCCTATGAATACATTAGATAAAAATTTATCCCTGTATTTGGCTTTGGTGGCTGCCTTTAGCGCATGTTTTTGGGTCGCCTTAGCCACTTATTGGAAGATGCCTATTTCAACAAGCCATTCAATTGTAGGCGCTGTAGCAGGGGCTGGTTTAGCAATAGGCGCTCCTGTTAAATGGAAGATGCTTTTAGATATATTTATCTGCTGGATTTTTACTCCTGTTGGCGCGGCTGTCTTAGGCTACATATTTTATGTGATTTTTAAAAATGTATTTTATAGGATTATTCCTCGTAGATATATAAGGGTGTCTGTGGCAACACTTATAATTATAAGCGGCTGTTATGTGGCTTACACCTGGGGTGCAAATGATGTTGCCAATGCGACTGGCGTGATTGCTGGCGCAGGGGTGCTTTCTCCTAAAGCAAGCGTAATTTTCGGAGGCCTGGCTATAATACTGGGCATCATAACCTGGGGGTATAAGGTTATAGAGACTATAGGTATGAGGATAACGCATCTTGTGCCTATTATGGCATTCTCTGTGCAGTTGGCAAGTGCTATCAATGTCCATATTTACACTGTCTTTGGCATACCTGTCTCAACAAGCCATTCAATCGTAGGCGCAATCTTCGGCGTGGGTTTAGTAAGGGGGATGAGGGTTTTGAATATGCGCATTATTAGAGATATCATAATCAGTTGGTTAGCCACGCCCCTTGTTTCAGGCGCAATCAGTTTTTTTATACTAAAGGTTATTTTGGTTTTTGTAAAATAAGGAGGGCGAAGATGCGAGAGACAAGAAATATTTTAGGTTGGTTAGGTATGGCAGAGGAACATTCTATAATCCAGGATGCCCAGAGGCATGTGGAGGAGACCTACAAGACAGTCACATATTTTGCAGATGCCATCAAGGCGTTTATACAAGCAGATGCCGAGGCGAAGGCAAATGCGATTGAAAACGTCAGACAGAGTGAGCATCAGGCTGACATATTAAGGTCTAAAATGGTAAGCGAACTCTCAGAGGGCCTCTTGCTTCCGCCTGACAGGGAGGACCTGATGCATTTTGTTAAGACCCTTGATAAGATTGCAGACTGGACAAACGGCTCCGCAAGGATTCTCGGGTTTATTGAACAAAGGCTGCCTGAGAATATTTTAAAAAATATATCCGCTGCGACCGCATTAATCGTGGATTCAGTTTCTAAACTCAAAGAGGCTATTAGCGCGATTATCAAAAATGACCTTAAAAAAGCGCTCGCTGATTGCATAGAGGTTGACCGCATAGAACACGATGCTGACGACCAGAAAAAACTTCTGATAGAAGCGATTATACATGCGCGTTTGGAGGCAACAAGCCTTTTATTGTGCTATCAACTTGCGGAATATATGGAAGGCGTGACTGATAAGATAGAAGACGCGGCGGATTTTATAAAGGTTTTAGCCATTAAGTCAAAATAAAAATAATCCACAGGCACCTTAGATAACGCAAAACGTAAAAGGCAAAACTAAGGAATGATTACAGTGATTTAATCACGGATTAAACGGATTAAAAAAGACACGGATTAAACGGATTTAGATAAGACAATCCGTGGTAATCCGTTTAAAAATCCGTTAAATCCGTGATTATAGTCCACAGATACACTAAATAACGCAAAACGTAAAGAGCAAAACGCAAAACTAAAGAAACTTAGCGAGTTAACGAGTTAGCGAGTTAACGAGTTGGCGAGTTAGCGCCCCACCTCTTTATGGCTTGACCCTTACTATGTTGAGTGTTATAATTCATTTCTTAAGGGTATGATAAAAACAAAAATCATAAAATGGTTAAGGATGCAGGTTAAACAAGCCAGGGCTAAGGGTATTGTCCTTGGCTTAAGCGGCGGAGTGGACTCCTGCGTTGTAGCAAGTCTTGCCAAGGAGGCAGTGGGTAAAGATAATGTCCTTGCTTTAATATTACCCATACATAGCCATTCACAGGATTTAATAGATGCTAAACTTATGGCGAAAAATCTTGGAATAAAAACCAAGGTAATTGATTTATCAGCAAGTTATGATAATTTGATTAAGGTTTTGCCAAATGGCAGTTGTCTTGCGCAGGCAAATCTTAAGCCCCGCTTAAGGATGCTTATAATATATTATTTTGCCAATAAGTTTAACTATCTGGTTTGCGGCACAGGAAACAAATCCGAAATTTCTGTCGGATATTTTACCAAATTTGGAGACGGAGGTGCAGATTTATTGCCGATAGGAGACCTCTTAAAAAAACAGGTCAGGCAGTTGGCTAAAGAATTAGGCGTACCAGACCATATTATTGCCAAACCTCCTACTGCAGGTCTATGGCCTGGCCAGACAGACGAGTCTGAAATGGGTATTACCTATCCTGAATTGGATGATATACTTGAGCGTTTAGAAAATAACAGGAGGCAGATTCTTTCACAGAATAAAGTAAACAAGGTTAAGCAAATGATTAGGAGTTCTGGGCATAAAAGACAATTACCCAAGATTTGCCTTGTTTGAGGACTTTAAAAAAAGGAGCAAGGGAAAATGGATGAGATATTAGAGATACTGGAAGCGGATAGCCGTAGGACCCCTGAAGATATTGCCAGGATGTTAAAGAAAAAACCTGAGACAATAAGACAGGCGATTAAGAAATATGAAAAGGAAGGGGTAATATTAAAATACAAGACAGTGCTAAATAAAGACCTGCTTAAGGAGTCTATTTCTTGCGTCAGGGCTTTGATTGAAGTCAATATCCTGCCGCAGAAGGATGTTGGTTTTGATAGAATTGCTGAAAGGATATACTCCTTTCCAGAGGTAATTAGTTGTTATTTGGTTTCCGGTACTTATGATTTGCTTTTAATAGTTGAGGGTAAAGACATCCATACTGTATCCAGTTTTATAGCAGAGAAACTCGCTCCTCTTGAAAATGTGCGGGGGACAACAACGCATTTTCTTTTGAAGAAATACAAAGAGGATGGAGTTATATTGAAGCATAAGGAAGAGAATAAGAGAATTGCGATATCGTATTGAGTTAGCGGGTTAACGGGTTAATATTTATTTTAATGCGCAAACGCGCCAACTCGTTAACTCTATTAGCCATTAAATGATGCAAAACCTTATTTCAAAAAAGGTTCAAGATATGCAGCCCTCTGGCATCCGGGCATTTTTTGATTTAGTGCTCGGGATGAAAGACGTTATTTCTTTAGGGGTAGGCGAGCCGGATTTTGTCACACCCTGGCAAATACGCGAGGCAGGGATATATTCCCTTGAGCAGGGTTTTACTTCATATACATCCAACAAAGGGCTATATAAATTGCGTTTAACGCTAAGCCGATATTTAAAAAACAGGTTTGGCTTGGACTATTGCCCTGAAGATGAAATCCTCATTACTGTTGGCGTAAGCGAGGCAGTGGATTTGACCTTGCGTTCTATTATTAATCCGGGAGATAAGATTCTTATCCCTCAGCCAAGTTATGTTTCTTACGGTCCTGTAACAGAACTGGCAGGCGGCATTCCTGTATATATAGATACAAAAGATAACGCCTTTAAACTTTCGCCTGATGCCTTAGAAAAGGCGATTGATAAAAAGACCAAGGCACTGATTTTAAATTATCCCTCAAACCCTACAGGCGTTTCCTATAACGCTAAGGAACTTGATGCATTAAAAAAGGTTATTCTTAGGCATAAACTGCTTTGTATTACAGACGAGGTTTACGGTGATTTAAGTTATGATTTTACGCATACGCCATTTGCGACTCTTAGAGGGGCAAAAGAGAATACAATTTATCTTGACGGATTTTCCAAGAGTTACGCTATGACCGGCTGGCGCATAGGTTATGCCTGCGGGCCTAAGGAAATAATCGCGGCTATGACAAAGGTTCATCAATACACAATAATGTGTGTATCAATAACCAGCCAGATGGCAGCCTGCGAGGCCTTGGTTGGCAGCCGTAAAGATGTAGAGGCGATGAGGCGGGAATATCAACGTAGAAGGTCATTTGTTATCAGTCAGTTAAATAGCGTTGGACTTAAATGCCACGTCCCCCAGGGCGCTTTTTATGCCTTCCCATCAATTAAAAATACAGGATTATCCTCAATGGATTTTTCCAGGCGTTTATTAGAGGAGCAGAAAGTTGCGGTTGTCCCCGGGACAGCATTTGGAGCAAATGGCGAAGGCTATATCCGGATTTCATATGCATCAAGTATGGAGAATTTAAAAGAGGCATTAAACAGAATCGGGATTTTCTTAAAAAAGAGGAGGTAGCAGGTGGCTAAAAAGACAAAGCAGGAGATACTTAAGATTGTGAAGGAACGCAAGGTAAAATTAATCCGGCTCTGGTTTACCGATGTCTTAGGATTTCTAAAAGGTTTTGCAATAACCCCAGAGGAATTGCCAGGGGCGCTGGAAGACGGAATGGGCTTTGATGGTTCTTCCATTGAGGGTTTTGCCAGAATTGAAGAATCAGATATGATTGCAAGGCCGGACCCTGATACATTTGCAATTATTCCCTGGCGCAGCAAAGAAGAATATACCATTGCAAGGATGTTCTGCGATATTTATGAACCAAGCGGCAAGCCTTTTGCAGGAGACCCGCGTTATGTTTTAAGGCGCAATTTAGAGAAAGCCAGAGAGATGGGGTTTACCTATAACGTTGGCCCTGAATTAGAATACTTTTATTTTGCCAATGCCCAGGCGCCGCAACCCCTGGACCAGGGCGGATATTTTGATTTGGTGCCTCTTGATGTAGCGCAGGATTTAAGGCGGGATACAATCTTTACTATGCAGGCATTGGGCATCCAGGTAGAATACAGCCACCACGAGGTGGCTGCAAGCCAGCACGAAATAGACCTGCGTTACACAGATGCCTTAACTATGGCGGATAATGTAATGACATATCGTTTAGTAGTTAAGGAAATTGCCCGTCAGCACGGCGTATACGCAACTTTTATGCCCAAGCCTATTTTTGGCATTAACGGTTCAGGTATGCATGTGCATCAATCCCTTTTTAAAGGCGACAGAAATGCATTTTTTGAGCAAAAGGCAAAATACCATCTCTCTGATGTAGGCCAGCAGTTTACAGCAGGTCTTCTAAGGCACGCCCCGGAAATCACTGCTATAACAAGCCAATGGGTGAATTCCTATAAGAGGTTGGTGCCGGGTTACGAAGCCCCTGTTTACATATGCTGGGCGCAGATGAACCGCTCAGCATTGATTCGCGTGCCGATGTATAAACCCGGGAAAGAAAAGTCAACCCGCATTGAATACCGCTCACCGGATCCTGCCTGCAATCCGTATCTGGCTTTTGCGGTAATGCTGGCAGCAGGATTAGAAGGCATTAGGAACCATTATAAGTTGCCTGAGCCTGCAAATGATAATATTTACCATATGGCAGAAGAAGAAAGAAGAAGGGCGGGCATAAAATCCCTTCCTGAAGATTTGCTTGATGCTATCAGGATTACGGAGGGCAGCAAATTAGTCAAGGATTGTTTAGGGGAGAAGGTCTTTGAGTATTTTATCCGTAATAAGAAAATGGAATGGGATGAATATAAGGCGCAGGTTACGCAGTATGAGATAAATAAATACCTGCCCATATTATAAGAAATATGCCAAAGGCAAAGACAAAACAAGGTTATCAGGTATATTTAAAACATATCGCAGCGCTTTCTAAGGTGGCAAGCCTTATAACCTCAGGTCTATATCTGGAAGAACTCCTGCGGTTGATAGTCAATATTACAGCAGAGTTAATGAATTCCAAGATTTGTTCGCTTATGCTTCTTGACCAGGAGAAAAAAGAACTTGTGATTAAAGCCACCCAGTCTGTTTCCGAGGATTATAACAAAAAACCCAATGTTAAATTAGGAGAAGGCATTGCCGGTATGGTAGCCAAGGAGAATAAACCCATTTGCGTTTTGGATGTAAAAGAAGACATCAGATATATCAACAGGGACATTGCTAAAAAAGAAGGGCTCTGTTCTTTAGCAAGCGTGCCTTTGGCTGTAAAGGGTAGGGTAATCGGAGTGCTTAACTGCTATACCCCTAAGAGACATAAATTTACCTCCCAGGAGATAGATATCTTAAAAGCGGTGGCTAATCAGGCGGCAGTGGCTATTGAAAATGCAGAGTTGGATTTAAGGGCGCGTAGCGCTGAAGAGGCCCTCTTAACTCGCAAAGTCATTGAAAGGGCAAAAGATATCCTTGCCCAGCAGGCAAACATCTTACCAACCCAGGCGTATAAGATGATTCAGAAGCAGAGTATGGATACGCGTAAGTCTATGCGCGAAATCGCAGAGGCCATAATTTTAGCCGAAGACATCAAAACCAAAAAATAAAAGGCCTTTTTAAAAAAGTGGGAGGTGGATATGCAGGAAAAAGAGATAGGCAGGATTACACATTATTACGGCCATATAGATGTTGGGATAATTGAACTTTCTGACAGCCTGAAAGTAGGGGAGACTATTCACATCAAGGGCCACTCTTCAGATTTTACTCAGGCAGTGGATTCTATGCAGATTGAGCACGCTAATGTCCCTGAGGCAAAGCCAGGAGATGTTATAGGTATTAAAGTCGCCCAGAAGGTTCACCCTAATGATAAGGTTTTGAAGGTAATCGCATAAATTCTAAGAATTAATTATAACAAATTTCTTAGAAAGGCTATTATAAGGTTGTCTGGCCTTAAGGCTAACCCTATAATAGATTAGGTAGAATGAGACTTAGGATATTGATATTCATTCTCTTTATACCTTCCCTTGTTTTTGCTACCGTTACAGTTAATCCGCAGTTTCACTGGACGCAGAGATATCATTATGATTTGCGCCAGAAAAACCACCAACTTTATGTAAACAGATTGTCTTTAAATCTTAATTATTCTGATAAGGACAACAAGGGGTTGTTTAGCATAACTCCGTTTTTTGAAATAAGGCGCAATATTGACAAGGACTTGTGGGAAAGAAAAGAACTCGGGGTAGAGATAGGCAAGGAGATATTCCCCTGGCTTTATTTAGGAAATGCCATACAAAAGGGCTGGCAAAAAGAGGACTACCGTTTTTATGCAGATTATGAAAAAAGGGATTATATGGAATCTGAAATGCGCCTTATGCTTAAACATAAACTCCTTTCAACAAAATATGTTACGTTAAACGGTTTCATTTTAAATGAGTATACTTACGATTTTGATATAGGCGCATCTACCCGTAATGAAGTTGCCATAGGTTTAACCGCGCCTGTTGGAAAATATGCTGAAGCGGAAATAAACTGGAGACACATAGACCGCATACATTATTATGATTCAGATACATTTGAGGCAGCCATAACCCTGATTTTTTAAATATGCCATACACTATACTTGCTTTAAAATGGCGTCCTGAAAAATTTGACGATATTGTCGGCCAAAACCATGTGGTAAGGATTCTTAAGGGCGCCTTAGAAAACAAAAGATTAGCCAACGCCTATATATTTGCCGGGCCAAGGGGCGTGGGTAAGACATCTACAGCAAGAATCTTGGCCAAGGCGCTCAATTGTCAGGCAGGGCCTACGCCAGAGCCCTGCGGGAAGTGCCCCGCCTGCATAGATATAGGCGCCAGCCGCAGCCTTGATGTAATTGAAATAGACGGCGCCTCTAACCGAGGCATTGATGAGATACGCACCTTACGCGAGAGTGTCAAGTTTGCGCCTGTCTCAGGGAAATTCAAAATCTATATCATAGACGAAGTGCATATGCTTACCCAGGAGGCGTTCAACGCCCTTCTTAAAACCCTTGAAGAGCCGCCTGGGTTTGTGAAATTTATTTTTGCCACTACCCAGCCAAACAAGGTGATACCCACGATACTTTCAAGGTGCCAGCGTCTTGATTTCAGGCGCATACCGTTAATAGAGATTATAGCGCAGTTGGAAAAGATTGTTCAGGCAGAGAAGATAAAGATAGATAAAGATGTCCTTTTTGCTATTGCAAGGGCAAGCGAGGGTTCATTAAGGGACGCCGAATCAATTCTTGACCAGTTGTCTTCTTTGACAGGGGAAAGGATTCTTTTAAAAGACGTTATTTCTGTCTTAGGGCTTATTGAGCAGGATGTTTTATTTGATATAACTGACAGGATAATCCAGAAAGACGCTAAAGGCGCCCTCACAATTTTTAACAACGTCATTGATGATGGCAAAGACATAAATGTATTTCTGGTAAGTTTAATTGAACACTTCCGTAACTTAATGATTGCAAAGGTTAGCCACTCTCCTTTAAAACTTATAGATGTCCCTGAAGATATATGCGAGAAGATAGTCAAACAGGCCCAGGGTTTTAGCCTCGAAGAGATATTCAGCGCTTTTAACATATTAATAGGCGCCCAGGAGATGTCTAAGAGGTTAGAGTCAGGCCGCATACCTCTGGAGATAAGCCTTGTCAGGCTAACCCAGAGTAAAAAAAGCAGCGTTTCTTATGCGCCTGAAAGGCAGGCTGACAACCCTGCGCATAAAAATATAGAAAAAAATCAATCTGACCCTGCGATGGATAAAAAAGATAACCCTCCCATCTCGCAAGGACAAGGTCAGATTATTTCTGACACAAGAACAGTATCTATTGACGAATTAAAAGAATCCTGGCATAAGGTTATTGATGGATTAAGCAGGATAAAGATGTCTCTGGCATCTTACCTTAATGAGGGTAACCTTGTTAAGGTTGAGAATAACGTTATCACCGTCGCCTTTCCAAAAGACTATTCACTGCATAAGGAATCCTTAGAAAGCAAGGATAATAAGGTTATTATAGAAAAACTAATCTCTGAATTGTTTGATAATGTTAAATTGAGATTAAACTTTATCCTTACCAAAGAAACTGCGCAGAAAAATAACGAAGATAATCCTTTGATTAGGTCTGCCCTTGATATGTTTGGCGGCAGGGTTATCCGGGAGGAATGATGTCGGCTTACACAGATTCAATAGAAAAGTTAATAACACGATTGAGCCGATTGCCAGGTATTGGCAGGCGTAGCGCCGAGCGCATCGTCAACTATATCTTAAGCGCATCCCAGGATGAAGTCAGGGGTTTATTAGAGGCGGTGGCTAACGTAAAAGAAAATGTGCGGTTTTGCGGCATCTGCAATAATTTAAGCGAACAGGATATATGTAAAATCTGTCAGGATAACAGGCGCCAGAAAAACATAATCTGCGTAGTAGAAAAACCAGGCGATGTTACCGCAATAGAAAAGGCTGGCAATTTTAACGGGGTCTATCATGTGCTTTTAGGTTCTATAGCGCCGTTAGAAGGCAAGGGCCCTGCTGATTTAAAAATAGAAGGGCTGATTAACCGTATTAGACGGGATAACATCCAGGAGGTAATCATTGCTACTGATGCTGACACTGAAGGCGAAACCACGGCGTTATATCTGACAAAGATAATTAAGCCGCTTGGAATAAAAATAACCCGAATCGGTATGGGTATTCCTATGGGTTCTAATTTGGAATATGCGGATTCCACTACGCTTCTAAAAGCCATTGAGGCGCGGCGTGAAATCTGATTGATTTTTAAAAAATTTTTATTATAATAATTTTGTCTTCTGTTCTTTAAATTTTCAGTTTTTGTTTTGCGTCTTACGCTTTATTTGTTCGCCTTTTGCTTTTGTTTTGCGCTTTACGTTTTTCGTTTTACGTTTATAATATTCCCCCTTAGCTCAGCCGGTAGAGCGAGTGGCTGTGCGCGAGGCGTGAAACGCCGAGTGCAAACTCGGCGTACAGCCTCAGGGCAAAGCAAGTGTGGTGACCGTTGGCAAAGCGGGATACGCGAACCTATGAAGACCGCCGCAATGCTTGATTGCTGCTGTCTACAAGCAACGTAGGAAAATAAAACAGATGGCAGTTGAATACAAAGGCTGTCGCTGTTACGGTCGCTGTATCGATGCTTTGGAGTTTCATCATGCTGATTCTTCTGGTAAGGACTTCAGCATCTCGGAAAAAGGTTATACGAGGAGATGGTCAGAAGTCAAAGAAGAATTAGATAAATGCGTGTTACTCTATGCCAATCGTTACCAGGCACTTCATGCTCGAGTCGCAGCCTCTACGGGAAACCGTAGTTGAAACTGCAGGAGAATTGCGGGAAGCCCGACCGCAAAAGCGGGGGTAATCCGCAGCCGAGCCCCGGGGAACCGGGGAAGGTTCAGAGACTATGCACCTGCTGCCTAAAGCGCTAAGCCAAGGCAAAGATATAGTCCACTTCCGAAAGTAATTTCGGGTCAAGTGTAACCACCAGGTCCGAGGTTCGAGTCCTCGAGGGGGAGCCAATTTGAACGACGCCTCACAAAAAGTGGGGCGTTTTTCTTTTAAAGAGCCGCTTGAAATGGCAGCGGCTGGGTGGGGGCAGTCGCAAGCCCCGCGATTTTTGAAAAATATCAAGAGTGCGGAAAGTAAAACCTTCACGAGCTATTGCCCACGAGCCCGATGCTCATGCACGCCATAGCGAGTGAAGGTTTTCTATTTTAGTTGAGATTAGAATTCGGTTGCAGTATAATATGGTATAAAATGTAACGCAGGGAGAATGCCTTTGAAAGAACTATCCGAAGCCTACACCGCAGAAGAAATTGCAAAGTACCTAAAACTCCATCCTTATACTATTCGCAGACTTGCCCGGGAAAAGAAGATTCCTGCTTTTCGCGTGGGCGGCCAATGGAGATTTCGTAAGGATGAGATAGATAAATGGTCAAGGGCCTACCCCTTTGTTGATAAGAAAGGTGGAATATAATAGCCCAGGAGGATTTTAAAAGATGAATTCATTTAAAAGAGAAAATGTTGAATTGCCTTTAAGCGCGGTATGGCTGATGAATTCGATTGCCGAATATAAAGGCAAACAGGAATTGTATGCCAAACAGTCACCGCAAGTTTTAAAGACGCTTCTTGAGACGGCGCTTATTGAAAGCGCTGAATCATCAAACCGCATTGAGGGAGTTACAGTTGATAAGGCGCGATTGAAGCCGCTGGTTATTGGCCACAGCAAGCCACGCAATCGTTCAGAAGAAGAAGTTGCCGGTTACCGCAAAGCGCTCGATTTAATTCACACCAAACACAAGAGCCTGCGGATTACACCGGAAACGATAAAAGAACTTCATCGTCTTTGCCGAGGAGAGTCCTGGGACGCTGGGAAATGGAAAGAAAAAGATAACGATATTATCCGTAAACACGCCGACGGTAGCGTGGAAGTGATTTTTAAACCGGTGAGCGCGGTTAAAACTCCGGAGATGATGAAACAGCTTTGCTTGTCATACGAGCATAGTATTTCTCAGCTTAAGTATCCTGACCTTTACGCGGTTGCCTGTCTTGTGCTTGATTTTTTATGCATTCACCCCTTTAGAGACGGTAATGGCAGAGTAGGACGGCTTTTAACGCTTCTTGCGCTGTATCAACATGGATTTACGGTCGGAAAATATATCAGCCTTGAGCGAGTTATTGAACAGTCAAAAGAAACCTATTACGAAACACTCAACAAGAGTTCGCAGAAATGGCATGAAGCTAAGCATGATGTTATGCCGTGGTTTAATTATTTCCTTGGGACGGTGCTGGCGGCTTATAAGGAATTTGAAGAGCGTGCAGAACAAATAAAGCCTGCGCGAGGAGCCAAGACGGCGTTGTTGATGCAAGCCATTGATAGTCAGCATGGAGAATTCTCAATTTCAGATATTGAAAAAGCCTGCCCTGCGGTCAGCCGGGTGATGATTAAAAAGGTGCTTTTACAGCTGCAGAAAGATAAGAAAATTAAGTGTCTTGGCAAGGGGCAATCGGCTAAATGGAAGCGAATGGTATACTAACTTTGTGAATGGTATACTGAATGGTATATTACGAGCCAGGCGAAGAACGGCACAACGCCGGATAATTTATTGTATCGGAAATTGAATACCTATCTCTTCGATACAACTTGGGGGTTGTTAAGGGGGTTGAAGGCAACCCCCTTAAGGGGTGACAGGGAGCGGAGCGACCGCCAGAGGGGTTGGAAAACCCCTATGGACAAGATAGTGCACGAGCGTAAGAGAGTGCCTATCTTGTAGAGAATATCACGGACATTATTTCGGACATAAGTTGCCACAAAAATTTATAGATGGCGAATTAGCCAAAAGGATTTGGAAGGAGTTTGTGAACGTAAAACGGGGTCAGAATTAATTTTTCGAAAATAAATCTGACCCGAGTTTTGCTGAAAATAAATATGACCCCAGTTTTTGGAGGTAGTTGACCATATAATTGTTACAAAAGAAGGACATTTAAGTTTTAAGGAGAAGGGGTTAATATAATGATGAATAAGCCAGAACTACCTAAAGGCGAGATTGTAATTTATAGAGGTCCGCAAGGACCACAGATTCAAGTAAGACTTGAGAAAGATTCGGTTTGGTTAAGTGCGCATCTAATTGCAAAGCTTTTTGGCGTAAATCGTCCTGCTATCGTAAAGCATATAAACAATATCTACAAAACAAAAGAATTAGACCGAAAGTCAACCTGTTCCATTTTGGAACAGGTTGCTGCTGATGGGAAAATAAGAAGAATGAACTTATATAATCTTGATATGATTATCTCTGTTGGCTACCGTGTCAACTCTAAGCGCGCTACCCAATTCCGCATCTGGGCAACTAAAACCTTAAAAAACCATCTCATTAAAGGTTATACCATAAACGAAAAACGGCTTTT